>JAEEGL014958320.1_pt1 | contig 118107 bp, 115 predicted proteins | sample 9134231 | NCBI WGS metagenome assembly JAEEGL01 (sample SAMN16246548, study PRJNA631951) | gut metagenome | biome: gut microbiome; feature: rumen; material: fiber-attached | host: Bos | place: Iran: Karaj | collected 2018-10
AAAATAACCGGCCAGATGAAAAACGAAAATGATGAGCTTTTTTCACTGCTGGAAAAAGACAAGGCTCAAATTATAATCACAACAATTAACCGCTCGGACGAACGCTTTTTTGAAACAGAGTTTTTTGAAGAACATCTCAAAGTATTGCTTCCAAAAAGCCACAGCCTGGCCAAGCGTAAATCTGTAAAACTCAAAGAGCTTGCAGGCGAAACCTTCATAATGCTTTCAGAACTTGGATTCTGGTCCAATGCGGTTAAGCATTCAATTCCCGATGCAAAGTTTATTGAGCAAGATGACATTACAGACCTGAGGGATATAATTGCACATTCAACACTTCCAGCATTCGCAACGGATTACACCGAACAGGCAGACCATCTTCCTGCCTTAAAAAAAACAAGCCGTGTAGCCGTTCCAATTGAAGACGAGGAAGTGAATGTTAAGTTTTATGCCGTGTGCAGGGTTGAAATGATGAAGCAGCTGAAAAACGGGATGGAATTTGGGTAAGAATCAGGTAGTCTAATTTTATTTCATTACTTCTTTTTTTTTGCTTCTGACAAAGCACTGTATAAAATCCAGCTTTATGGTAAAATGCCCTCAGAGGTAGTATTAAAATTCTTGACCTGATTAAAGGGATTAAAACATATCCGAGTTTCAATACACTTTTCTTGTGCAAATACACGATTGAGAAAACAAGAGGAATCTGCTATTATTATTGTCACAATCAAAATTTCAAGATAAGAGGTCTTAAACATGATTCTTTACCACGGCAGCAACATTATCGTAGAATCTCCCAAATTGTTGAAAGCTCAACGTTCCCTAGATTTCGGCAGAGGATTTTACACGACAAGTGATTTTGATCAGGCAAAAAAAGTATGAAGAGGATATAGAAAATTTGCTGAAAACCGGCAAACATCTGTGGTAAAATACCCTTTATGATAGAAAACGAATTACGGAGGATCCCATGTCAAATTTCGATATCGTGACGAAACTATATTCAATTCCAGGAATCGTGGTCGGACTTACCCTGCACGAGTGCTGCCATGCCCTTGCCTCATACAAGCTCGGGGATGAGACCGCAAAAAGCGAGGGACGACTCACGCTGAATCCATTGAAGCACATCGACCCGTTCGGCTTCATCTTCATTCTTTTCGCGGGATTCGGATGGGCAAAACCGGTGTCGTTCAGGGAGGAGAACCTCAAAAGACCGAGGCTCTACAAGGCACTCATAGCCGCGGCAGGTCCGTTCTCAAATCTGCTTCTGGGACTGTTTCTGCTGATTGGACTAAAGCTCGCTCTTCCATTATTCGTCAGGACGCTCCCCGAAACGGCATGCGCCATAATCATAAATCTTCTTCTCTACGCAGGAATAATCAATCTGGGACTTTTCGCATTCAACATGCTCCCCCTGCCACCACTGGACGGAAGCCACATTTTTCTTGCGGGACTGCATCTTAAAAAGGAGACGGAGGCAAAAATCTTCCGCTACGGCACGCTGGTCCTCTTCGCAATCATAATCATAGAGAACGCGCTGAACATTGACATCATACCAATCGGCAAATTCACCGACTGGGTTTTCGGCCTAATCTTTAAATACTAGAGGATCATGCAGAAATGAATCCAGCATGCCCCCCAGCTTTCCACTTTCCGTTTTCAACTTTCCACTTACTCAAGTCTGAGTCTTGCGGCTTTTGCGTGTGCGGCAAGTCCCTCGGCATCACCAAGATAACCTGCGGACTCTGCTGATTTTATGGCACCGCTTTCCCCGGATTTTATCCTGAGCGTTGTCACTGTCTTAAGGAACATGCGGACCGAAAGTCCTCCGGTAAACCTCGCGCTTCCTGACGTGGGCAAGGTGTGGTTCAGTCCCGCGGCATAATCACCAAAGACCTCAGCCGCCTCGTGTCCAATGAAAAGGGATCCGTAATTGCGTGCAACGGACGCGACTCTTTCTCTCTCGGCACCGTCTTTCATCGCAAGCTCAAGGTGCTCCGGGGCCTTTTTGTTCGCAATCTCCACGGCCTCATCCAGGCTCTCCGTGATGATGATGCGTCCGAAGTTTTTGACGCTCTGTTCAGCAATCTGCTTCGTGGGCAAAGTCTCAAGCTGTCTCTCAATCTCCTCGGCGACCTTCCTGGCAAAATCAGCGTCGGGAGTTGCCATTACGGGCTGCGCCACAACATCGTGCTCGGCCTGTGCCAAAAGATCCGCCGCTACCCACTCAGGACTTCCGCTTCCGTCGGAGATGATGAAAACCTCCGTGGGTCCCGCAATCATGTCGATTCCGCAGGTTCCGTAAACAAGCCTCTTCGCCTCAGCCACATATTTATTTCCGGGTCCGACAATCACGTCAGCGCGCGGGATGCTCTCAGTACCGAATGCGAGAGCCGCAATGGCCTGACTTCCTCCACAAGCGAACGCCCTGTTCACGCCGCAGATATATGCCGCAGCCATTATGTTCTCATCAGCATAGGGTTTTCCGCCTACGAATGACTTGCCCGGTATTCCGCTTCCATTTTTTGAGGCCGCTTCCCTGTCATCAGGATGCACGCGTGGTGGAGTACAAAGGACAATCTCCTTGACCCCAGCAGCCACTGCCGGACTCACAGTCATAACGACCGTGCTTACCAAGGGGAAACGTCCTGCGGGAACATACACACCGGCTCTTTCAACCGCAATGTTTTTCTGCCCCGTAAACACACCGCTCTCAAGCTCAACCTCAAAGTCATCGAAGGATTCCCTCTGTTTTTTCGCAAAACGCAGCGCGAGGTCCCTGGAATAGCAAAGCGACTTGTAAAGATTGGGATTTTCCCTCTCCATTTTCTCAGCGGCGGCCTTGAGGGTCTCCATGGGGATTTCAAAAACCGAAGGATCGGCGACATCATAACGCGAAGTGTAATCGTGGAGCGCGGCATCTTTTTTGTCCCGGACTTCCGCAAGAACCGTCTTTACAGTCTCAATGCTCTCGCCAAAATCCCTGCCGTTAAAAAATGAGTCTTCCACTTCACATGATTTTTGAATCCTAATCATCTTTGCAAACCGCCTATTCATAAGTTTATCACAGCTCAAACTGCACGCTCCGATTGTAGCATTTTTTTCAACAAGTGGCAATTAGCGGGAAAGTGTAAAAACTCATGGCGAAATGAGCAGAACGCCGTTCCTCCATTGCCAAAATCCCATAAAAAATATATACTAAACTACTGACATATTTGTGACATATATATAGAAGACTTATGGGGGATTTTATGGACAGTTCGGAGGAAATCCTGAACCTGCTCAGGGACAACGCACGCATTTCCGTGGAGGACATCTCGGCCATGACGAAAAAATCTGAGGCTGAGGTCAAGGCAATCATACAGAAGCTTGAGAACGACGGCATAATCATGAAATACGCCGCAATCATCAATCCGGAGAAGGACATCAACTCAAAGGCGAAGGTCCGCGCGGAGATTGAGATTCAGGTTGCGCCGGAGAGGGAGCACGGATTTGACGGAATCGCAGACAGAATCTACCGTTTCCCCCAAGTGAAGTCGCTTTATCTGATGAGCGGAGGATATGACCTCAAGGTGGTGATTGAGGGAGACACACTGCAGGACGTGGCGCTTTTCGTGGCAAGGAAGCTCTCCACGCTCGAAGGAGTCCGCTCCACAAAGACACATTTCCTTCTGAAGACCTACAAGGAAAACGACATCATCTACGTTGAGAAATCCACCGACCGCCGCGAAGGAGTCATAGCATAATGAACACGAGAGAAGACAGATTCAGCCGCTCCATGTTGGAGACACCGCCCAGCGGCATACGCAAGTTTTTTGAGATGCTCATCGGACATGATGACGTAATCAGCCTTTCAGTCGGTGAGCCTGACTTCCCGACCCCTTGGCTTATGCGCGAGGAGGCTTTTTATCACCTTGAGCAGGGACACACAAGTTACACAAGCAACTGGGGACTTCTTGAGCTGCGTGAGGAAATCGCGAAGTATATGGAAGGACAGGGCATGTACTACAACCCCGCGAAGGAGATTCTTGTCACCGTGGGAGCGTCAGAGGGTGTTGACGCGGTTCTCCGTGCCATTTTGAATCCGGGGGATGAGCTGATTGTGTGCGAGCCCTGCTACGTGAACTATGTGCCGCTTGCCCATCTGACAGGCGCGAAAATCGTGCGTCTTGACACGAGCGTAAACGGATTCTATCCCACGGCCGAGCAGTTCCAGAAATTAATCACGCCCAGGACCAAGGCAATCATGTTCTGCTCACCGAGTAACCCGACCGGCACAATGGTTCCTAAGGACGAGCTTTCGAAGATTGCGGAGATTGCGAGAAAAAATCAGATCTGGTGCATTGCGGACGAAATCTACTGCGAGCTGGTCTATGACGACAACAAGCACACCTCAATCGGATCCTTCCCCGGCATGAAGGACTACACAATCATCCTGAACGGATTCAGCAAAAGCTTCGCCATGACAGGATGGAGAATCGGCTGGATTGCGGCCCCTGAGGATTTGATGTCACAGATTGTCAAGCTCCACCAGTACAACACCATCTGCGCCCCGATCATGAGCCAGTACGCGGCCCTTGAGGGACTTAAGAACGGATGGAGCGAAGTCGAGAAGATGCGCGTGTCCTATCAGCAGAGACGCAACCTCATGTACAAGGCGTTTTTGGACATGGGACTTTCCGTGCCAGAGCCGACCGGTGCTTTCTATATGTTCCCCGACATCAGCGTGACGGGACTCTCATCAGAAGATTTCGCCACCGAGCTTTTCCAAAAACACAATGTCGCCGTGGTTCCCGGAACCGCATTCGGAGACGCAGGAGCAGGACACATTCGATGCTGCTACGCAACAGCAATTGACAAAATAAAAATCGCATTGGACAAGATTGCCGAGCTGGTGGAAGAGCACAGGAAATAGAAGATTTCAAAAACGAGGGATTTTATGAATAAAGACAACGAGATACCCATTTGCTTTGCGACCGATGACAATTATGTGCCATTCCTTGCCGTAGCAATAGCGTCATTATTGGACAATGCCTCGAAGGACAATTTCTACAGGATCTATGTTCTCACCTCGCACCTAAGCCAGGAGAACATGGACAGCATCCTGAAAATGGCGACAGAAAATTCCTCCATTGAATTTATCCAGCTCTCAAAGGAGCTCGACAAAGTTCAGAACATGTTCCACCTCAGGGACTATTACTCAAAGGAGACGTATTACCGGATTTTCATTCCGAATCTCTTTCCCCAGTACAGGAAGGTCCTTTACCTTGACTGCGACATTACGGTTCTGGCGGATGTCAGCGAGCTTTACAACACTTCCATCCACGGATATTATGTTGCGGCGGCGACCGAGGAGGTAATGCAGACTTACGAAGTGTTCGGAAATTATGTGGAGCAGGCGGACGGAATCAACCGCAAGGAATACTTCAACGCGGGAATACTTCTCATCAACTGCCGCAGATGGAGGAACAAGCTGATTGCCGAGAGATTCGTCGATCTGCTCAACCGCTACAAATTCCGTGTGGTACAGGACGAGGACTATCTCAACGTGCTCTGCAAGAACAACGTGAAGCGCATTTCCCTCGGATGGAACAAGACATCATACAAGAACGATGATTTTGACGACAAGGACCTGAAGATCATCCACTGGAAGATAAACTGGCGGCCGTGGAAATACAAGGGAATTCTTTACGAGGAGCATTTCTGGAAATACGCGAAGATGACGGACTTCTACGACAGGCTCATCCAGATGCGGGACTCTCGCACGGAGGAGGACAAAAAGAAGGATGACCTGCTCATGGAGAATCTTTGCAGGATGGCGCAGGAGGACGCTGACGATCCACAGAATTATTTCAGGACGGGCGGCAAGAGCGGGCTCTTCGGGCACATTTTCTCCACTCTGATTAAGATAATAAAATTCAGGAAAGTCATAAACGCAAGCATTTTCAGGAGAAAGCGATGATAGAAAAAGACAAGGGAAGGCTAGAGGTCCTTGCGCGCATAGAGGAATATGAGAAGAAGGGATGGTTCACGAAGGATGTGGAAGAGGATCCCCCGACAATTCCCCTCACACCGGACAAGGTTGATTATCTGAACAAAAAGCTCAGCAACAAGATCGCGTCTTTTTTCGTGAACCGTGGTGCAAGGCGTTTCATAAACAATCTGGTGCGCGACGGCAAAATGATAATCAAGGAAATCAAGGGCATAGAGAATTATCTGAAGCTCCAGGACTCAGGCCTCATAATCACGTGCAACCATTTTAATCCCTTCGACAGCTTTGCGATTCACTACGCGCTTTTTCCATACATGTACAACGGAAACGGAAAGGTGCTCTATAAGGTCATCCGCGAGGGAAACTACACGAACTTCCCCGGTCTCTACGGATTCTTTTTCCGCCACTGCAACACACTGCCCCTGAGCGCGAATTTCGCCACGATGAAAAAATTCCTTGACGCAGTGAAAGTGCTTCTCGGACGCGGTGAAAAAATCCTCATCTATGCCGAGCAGGGAATGTGGTGGAACTACAGGAAGCCACGTCCACTCACATCAGGCGCATTTAAATTCGCTGCCGAAAGCAATGTGCCAGTACTTCCCATTTTCATCACGATGAATGATTCCGACAAGATTGGCGACGACGGATTTCCCATCCAGGAATACACGCTTCATTTTCTTCCCGCAATCTACCCGGACAAGGACAAGAGCGTAAAGGAGAACACAAACATGCTCAGGGACAAGAACTACGCCGCATGGAAGGAAGTGTACGAAAGCGTATACGGCATCCCGCTCAGCTATTCCTGCGACGCCAACTGACGACGGCTTTTTGATTTTGGAGGTCACATGCTTCTTTACATTCTGACAATCGGCATCGCGATGGTTCTTATCTTCTGCGGAAATTACTTCTGGTTTCCAGTTGACATGTCGCTGCTCAAAATCTCAATCCTTACGGTAATCCAGCCCTTTCTGATGGTCGCTTGGGACGGAATTTTCGCCGCGTTTATCCGTCATGTCCTGCCCGCAAAATGGTTCTCGAAGGAGCTGAGGATAAACCAAGTGAGCAAGGCTGAGTGCAAGTTTTATGAGATGCTCGGAATAAAATACTGGAAGGATCATGTCCTTGAGCTCGGCATGTTCACCAGTTTCAGCAAGAAAAAAGTCCAGGACCCGAACGACCCGGCATACGTCGAGCGATTCATCCTTGAGTGCAATTACGGCGTCGCAGTCCACTTCTGGAATCTGATTCTGGCTTTCCCGCTGGTGTTCTTTTTCCCGCGTCCAATCGGTGTCCGCTTCGTCCTGCCCGCCGCAATCACCAACGCAATACTGAGCGTGCTTCCCCTGATGATTCTGCGCTACAACATTCCGCGTCTTGAGAGACTGCTCGTCATTCTGAAGAAAAAGCAGGCCGCCCGGGCTCAATAGATATGGCGCAAATGCTACAGCAAATGCCGCAGACCTCTTCCAAAAATTCCTCGTTTGTTGTATAATATGAAATCATATTTTTAAATTTGAACAAGAGGCAAACTTATGGCTATGGTAATTTTGACATTGAACTGCGGATCTTCTTCCGCTAAGTATCAGGTATATGACTGGGACGCAAAGGAAGTCCTTGCGAACGGTGTGGTCGAGAGAATCGGAATCGAGGGATCAGGAATCACACACAAGGCAAAGGGAAACAAGACTGAGATCAAGAGCCCCTGCCCCACTCACAAGGAAGCTATCGAGCTGATTCTGAAGACAATCACCGACAAGGAAGTTGGAGTAATTGAGGATATGTCCGTAATCAAATCTGTGGGACACCGCGTGCTTCACGGAGGAGACAAGTTCACGAAGAGCGTCGTGATTACCCCCGAGGTTCTTGAGACATTCCGCTCAGTACAGGATTTGGGACCGCTCCACAATCCCGCGAACATCATGGGAATTGAGGCCGCCCAGAAAGTCATGCCGAACGTGCCACAGTGCGCGATCATGGACACAGCCTGGCACCAGACCATGCCGGAGTCTTCCTTTATGTATGCGATCCCACGCGAATGGTACACAAAGTATGCCGCCCGCCGCTACGGATTCCACGGAACAAGCTTCCTTTATACTGCAAAACGCGCATCAGTCCTTCTTCACAAAAAGCCAGAGGACACAAATGTGATTATCTGCCACATCGGTAACGGAGCTTCTGTCTGTGCAGTCAAGAACGGAAAGTGCTACGACACGTCCATGGGAATCACTCCGCTTGAAGGTTTGGTCATGGGTACTCGCTCAGGAGATTTGGATCCGGCCCTCCCATTCTACATCATGCGTAAGACCGGAATGAGTGCCGCAGAAATGGACACTGCATTGAACAAAAAATGCGGACTTCTTGGAATCACAGAGAAATATTCTGACCGCCGCGACATTGAAGTAGCTGCCGCTGAGGGTGACAAGCTTGCACGTCTTTCAATCGACATGGAAGTACAGAGGCTAAGAAAATACATTGGAGCGTTCATGGCGGAAATCGGTCCGGTGGATGCAATCATCTTTACGGCAGGTGTCGGAGAAAGATCCCCGATTATCCGCGGTGCCTCACTCAAGGGACTTGATTTCATGGGCGTAAAGATTGACATGCAGAAAAATGAGTGGAGCTTTACCGGAAACGCGGAGACATGCATCTCAGCCGACGACAGCAAGGTGAAGGTTTTCGTCATCCCAACTGACGAGGAGCTCGTTATGACCGAGGATGCCTACGCATTGATGAAGGGAAATTACGACGTTCACACGAACTTCACATACAGCTTCCAGAGCAAGGACTACGTGAACAAGGCGAGGGAGGAAGGTCTGAAAAAGGACATCGCAAAGAATCCCCACCTGGCCGACGTCGTTGTTCGCCCATAAGGAAGTGGAAAGTTGAGAGTGGAAAGTGGAAAGATGTATTCCACACAGGCTCTCAGTTAATTTGATTTTTTACCGACGGATCCCGGTACTTGCTGATTTGAATTTCATGCTGTATCGGGATTCTTTTTAATAGGAGGGAGTCCATGAGGAAATCAACTAAATCAGTTTTCATCCTGATTTTTTCGGCAATCATTTCAGCAGCGTTTTTTTCATGCACATCAGGTAAAAAGCTTGTAAGCGCGAATCCCACGGTCAGCGAAAGACCTGAAATCATTGAGACAAAAAAAGGAAAAATCCGCGGAGTGTATGCGCCATCGCTGAAAAGAGGAGACCCGCTCGTGGAACTTTATGCAGGAATTCCATTTGCAAAGCCGCCGGTCGGAGAGCTGAGATGGAAAGCACCAGTGGAAGCAGAAAGCTGGGACGGAATCCTTGAGGCGGACACATTTGCCCCGCGTGCGATGCAAAAAAAATCCACATGGCTTGAAAGCTTCATCTACAAAAATTTCATCTACCACAAGAGCAACCGTGAGGACAACGCGCCGATGAGCGAGGACTGTCTTTATCTGAACGTGTGGAAGCCAGCCGAAGCAAGCGAGAGTTCAAAGCTGCCGGTCCTCGTTTACATACACGGAGGAAGCCTCATGAGCGGTTCAAGCTATTCTGACTCCTTCGACGGAACCACATTCGCAAAAAACGGAATCGTCGTCGTAACAGTAGCATACCGCCTCGGGGTATTCGGATATTTCGCGCTTGATGAGCTTGCGGCGGAAAGTCCAGAGGGAAGCACCGGCAACTACGGACTCCTCGACCAGATTGCGGCACTGAAATGGGTGCATGAGAACATCGGATCTTTCGGCGGGGACTGCGACAACATAAGCATCGCGGGTGAGTCAGCTGGGGCATCATCGGTCGGGGCACTCTGCACAAGTCCGCTTTCAAAGGGGCTTTTCAAACGTGCCATTGCGGAAAGCTCAGGTCTCGCGGTTCCAGCTCCTCCCCACACATACAGGAGCCTTGATGACGCAAAGAAAATGGGAAGGGACATCATGGCGGAGTTCAAGGTCAGCTCGGTGGATGAGCTAAGGAAAATCCCGGCGGAAAAACTCATCAAGACAAAATTCTCAAACAGCTCGCTCACGGTGGACGGCCATGCGCTAACAGAACCGCCCTATCAGTCTTACCTGAACGGAACGAATCATGAGGAGGCTCTTCTGAACGGGTTCAACGCGAACGAGGCATATTTCTTCAATTTCTTCGGAGGCTCGGCGAAAAAGAAGAATTACAGAAGCAAAATTGAGTCCTATTTCGGCACGCACACCGATGAAGTCATTGCCGCAAGACCCGGAGAGACGAACGCACAGGCAAAGGAAAACTGGAACGAAATATGCAGCGCGGTATGGTTCGCGAACAGCCACGACTCATGGACAAAGCTGATTTCCGCACAGGGGAAGCCCGCCTACGAATACTATTTCACCAAGGAAAACGGAGGCATAGGAACCAATCACTCAGGCGAGATAATCTACTGCTACGGAAACGTCCCCGAGTCAAAATATTACGATGAGGCGGATCACAAGCTTGAAAAAATCATGGCGTCCTACTGGATGAATTTCGTAAGAACAGGAAATCCCAACGGAGAAAACCCATGGACGAAGGAAACGCTTCCGCAATGGCCCCTCGCATCCGAAACTCCCGGCAAGGTACTGGAGCTTGGAGAAAACGTGGGACTCGTGCCCGATCCATACGCGGACCTCTATCCCATAATCGATGCGACCATGAAGGAAAAATCAGCCGGACAAAGCAAGTAGGAGAATGGCAAATGAACTACGACGAAAAGACAAGACCAACGAGTGCCGGATTGAGCGATGGTGAAGTGAGCCTGTCCTGAACGTTTTTGTATGCATCCTTATGAAGCCGGGGGGAATCTTCACTTTCCTCTGACAACCCTGAATCCAATCATTGCGTGGGAGTCCGCCGGGTCGAACCAGGTTCTGTAGTATGTGAAGCAGTAAATTCTTGAGGCATAAAAACTGCCTCCACGGATTATCATGTCATTCGATTTTCCGAAAAATCCGGCGCACCATTCGAATACGTTTCCGCTCATGTCGTAAAGGCCGAGTTCGTTCGGAGATTTTGTCATAACGTCATGGCTTTTTTCTCCGCTGTTCGATCCGTACCATCCGGTTTCTTCTATTTCATTGCTTCCGCTGTAGGCACATCCGTTGCTTTTTTTTCCGCCCCTTGCAGCATATTCCCATTCAGCTTCGGTCGGGAGCCTGTAGCCGTCCGCATTTTTGTCCTGCGCCCACTCCCCGTAGATGTCATTTGTTTTGAACGTATTTTTGTTTTCCTGAGTTATCTTTTTGTAGCATGGAGTAAACCCCTCTTTTTCGCTTAGCTTGTTGCAGTATTCGATTGAGTCATAAAAACTTACTGATTCGACCGGTCTCGAGTCTCCTTTGAATCTGCTCGGATTTTTTCCGGTGACTTCCATGTATTCCTTTTGCGTCACTTCATAATTGCAGATGTAAAAACTTCCGACAGTCTCCTGATGACGCTGGTTTATCTTTTCTTCGGGATCTCCCATGCAAAACGTTCCGCCCTCAACGAAAACAAAATCAGAAGGAAAAGTTCCGCTCGCTGATTTTTCAGGAAACATCGTCATGGGAATTATTGCAAGCGCAACCGGGATAATAAAAAACTTTTTCATTATGCTTTTTCTTATTGATAAAAATCGTTCTTCCATGAAGAAAAATCATATCACAGGTGATTTTGTTTTTCAATAAGTTCCCCTGCGGACTTCATTTTTTTGCCTTGTACATTTCAGTGAATCCAAACAATGAAAATTCCACGTGGATTTGGAATCTATTTTCCCCAAAGACCCGCGAGAAAATATTTCCACGGAAGTATCTCAATTCCGTCAACCAGCCGGGGATGCTCTTCCTGACAGACCACAACGTACCGTTTGAAAATGCCTTTCCTTTAGTGATTTTACATGATATTCCACTAAACAAACATAAGTTTATCATAAAAATGCGGTGTTGGCAAGATTTTAATAGCTCCAATTTCGGATTTTACGAAACGATGTCATTCCCGCGCTCCGACGCGGGAATCTCTGGCAAAAGGGATTGCCACACGGATTTGAATCAGCAAGTTTTAAAGAAATCACGTTAGCGATTTCGAATCCGTGTGACACAAAAATAGGTACAATTATATTTCAGGTACTCATTTAATTCACAGAATCATGTGCTACCTGTTCCTGCAACATATCGAATTCTACTTTTTCAATTCTTGAGACCTTGAGTTCTTTGTTTTTGTCATAAAAACCTCGATAATAAATTGTCTCTCCCTCATCGCTTACATCTGCCAGTTTTGGATCAATCAAAACACTGCCTTCCACAATATATGCTTGCTGCCCATACACATACGGGATATAAAAGAATTTCTCTCTCAACACAGCGTCTACCAAAGCAACCGCACCGGGCACACTTTCCAAAGCCTCGTCAACGGCATCTTCTATTGTTATATTAAATTGTGTCGGGACAAATACGATTATGTGGCATACATCTGATCCATCAACACGCTTGCTGCTGCGCTGGTATTCGGACGCACGACTCCAATCGATGTTTTTTGTCGAAATAACCGTGAAGGCACCCAGTCTGGAAACACAGCTTGTACAAATTACAGCCAGCAATACGGTAAGACCCAACAACAATTTTCTTTTCATAATAACAAAACTCCTCGGATGTTTACCCTTGTCCCCAAGCGTTATATTTACTCACATGCGTGAATAAGCCAAAATTAATGATTACTTGCTTTTCTTTATAAAAAGCTCCTTTCTGTACCCATTATACACACAATATTTCGTAGAAGTCAACACAAGATTTATTAAAACACACACAAAATTGCATAAAAACCCAACATATTGTGTAAAAAACAAACTATATTCAGTTGCTAATATCACTGAATTGCTTAAAAATTCACTTATGACGATTGAAGAGCAAGAGAAACACGTATACGCGCGCCTCAGACAGGAAAGGGAGAATCTGCATTGGTCCCAGCTCGACCTGTCCTACGAGTCCGGCGTCTCTCAGAACATGATTACCTACATCGAAACCGGGAAACGCACACCGAGCCTTTCCACAGTCCTCAAGCTCTGCAATGCCATGAAAATCGATCCGTCCGTTCTCTTCCTCAAAAACGACGGCGAAAAGGAAAAAGCCAAGCAGACCGTCATCGAAATCATCCAGAAATACATGTGAGACAAAACATGAGAAGGCCAATTGTGTTTTTGCGGGACAGTGGAGAGTTTAGCTCCACAAAGATTTGTTTTTTAGCTTTTGATGTCATCATTTCTTTTCTATCTTTTTGGGGAGGGAAAACGCTTCCCTTGGGATTTTTTCTTCTGATTCCAATTTTCACAATCAGCCTGGTGGTCACAATCCATTTTGCAGAAAAATCCGCCGTGGACCAGACCTTTGAGCTGCTGATTTTCTTCTGTATTCCTGTTTTTATCTCCGGGATTGCGGGATTCTCCGTTGATTTATCCGAAACAGAGAGGACAAGGGAAAATCTTTTGAAGGCCCAGAACTATGTCGAGCAATATCATAAGCTGACCGGAACGCTTCCGAATAATGAAGACGGATATCTCCGTAAACTGGATGTTACAATCAAAGGTGAAAAAAGCTACGACAATTATCTCAAGGCTCAGGACTATATCCAGCAATATTATGATCAACATGGAACAATTCCGAACAAGGATGATCCGTATCTTAAGGAACTTAACTCTGACATCTTCGGAGAAAGCGGGTACTATGAGCTTCACGCTCACGGAGCGGTAATTAAACAGGGAGACGAGCGGGTGCGTTTATATCCACGGCCATAAACACATGCAGGCGGACTCTTTTCCCATCCTTGCCTTGAATATCGGGCGTATTTATAGTATACTTTTTTCATGTCAGATATTCTTGAAAAAATCTATGCGCCCGCACTCATGGAACGCTTTCTGCGCTATGTCAAAATCTGGTCGGAAAGCGACGGAGAGGCGGCGGACTCAAATAAAATGCCGAGCACGGACCGTCAGTGGGATATGGCGGCGGCTCTTAAATCCGAGCTTGAGGCACTTGGACTTTCCGACGTTCAGACGACGGCCTTCTGCTACACCTACGGACGGCTTGAGGCCTCAAAGGGAATGGAGGAGATTCCGAGTTTCTGTCTTCTTTCCCACATCGACACGGTGGACGAGGTCAGCGGAAAAAACGTGAACCCACTTGTGCATGAGAATTATGACGGCAAGCCAATCAAACTTCCCTACGGAAACATACTCGACCCCGAAAGCGATCCGTATCTTGCCGGATGCAAGGGAGACACAATCATCACGAGCGACGGAAACACCCTGCTCGGTGCCGATGACAAGGCCGGTGTGGCGGAGATTATGACCATGCTTGAGTATCTTGTGGTGCATCCCGAAATCAAGCACGGAGCGATCGAAGTGATTTTCTCCCCCGACGAGGAGACCGGACACGGAATGGACCACGTGCCGCTGGACCTGCTGAAATCAAAGTTCGCGTATACGGTTGACGGAGGACACATCGGGGAGCTTGAGACCGAGTGTTTCAACGCATTCAGGAGCGACGTGACTTTTACGGGAAAGGCCACGCACACAGGAAGCGCACGTCCCTCAATGGTCAACGCAGTCTGCATGGCTTCCTCTTTTGTCGCGAATCTTCCACGCCACCAGATGCCCGAGACCACCGACGGACACATGGGATTCTTCGCACCGATGCAAATTGAGGGCTCCATTGAATCCGCCACGGTAAGCCTCCTGCTCAGAGACTTCACTGAAAGCGGCATGGACGAAAGAAAGAGACTCGTCGAGGAGATTGCGTCAACTGTCGCACACAGCTTCGGAGGAAAATCCGAGGTCAAGCACACGCAGCAGTACATCAACATGAAGAGCGTCCTGGACAAGAATCCCGACGTAGTGAAAAAACTCAGCGCGGCATATCGGGCGGCGGGAATAAATCCTGTCTTTCCACCAATCAGGGGAGGAACGGACGGATCAAGACTCACCGAGATGGGCATACCCACACCGAACATTTTTACGGGCGGACACAACTTTCACTCGAGAAGTGAATGGGCAAGTTTTTCCCAGATGATTCTCGCAGTCGAGGTTCTTATAAATCTGGCGACCGGAAGTTGAGAGTGGAAAGTTGGAAGTTGAGAGTGGAAAACGGAAAGTGGAAAGCTGTGAGGTAAGATTTACACAGTATTTACCATATTATATAGAAGGAAATTGAATTATGTACGAATATCATGTTGAGGGCGGAATACCGATCAAGGGAACCATTAGGGCAAGCGGAAACAAAAATGCGGCACTCCCGTGCATTGCGGCTGTGCTTCTGACAAGGGATGATGTAATCCTCAGAAACATGCCGGAGATTGAAGACACCCACGTTATGATCCAGATTCTGCAGGCCCTCGGAGTAAAGGCTGAAAAGATTGAAGACCATGTGTGGAAATTCAACTCAAGCGGACTCAACGGAAACACGATTCCCCAGGACATGAGCAAGAAAATCCGCGCGTCCATACTTTTCGCAGGACCACTGATCGCAAGAAGCGGCAAGGCCGTGATGCTTCCTCCGGGCGGGGATGTCATCGGAAGACGAAGGCTTGACTCACACTTCCTTGCACTGACGGAACTGGGGGCGAGGGTAACGACAGACGGAAAGTTTGAGTTCACTGCGAACAAGCTTGTGGGAGCGGACATCTTCCTTGACGAGACATCGGTTACGGCGACGGAGAACGCGGTTATGGCTGCTGTCCTTGCCGAGGGAAAAACCGAAATCACAAATGCGGCGAGCGAACCTCACGTGCAGGATTTGTGCAACATGCTCAACTCAATGGGTGCCAGAATCGGGGGAATCGGGTCGAACATATTGAAAATCGAGGGAGTGAAAAAACTTTCCGGCACAGATTTTACCATCGGACCTGACTTCATGGAAATCGGCTCGTTCATCGGACTTGCGGCTGCCACAAAGGGCTCCATCAAAATCACAGGGGTAAACGCAAAGGACATGAGACCGCTCAAAATCTCTTTCGGCAAGCTTGGGATAAGATGGGACATTGAGGGCGACGAGCTTACGGTTTCCGCAGGACAGGAAATGCGCGTGAACACGGATTTGGGCGGCATGATTCCGAAGATTGATGACAGTCCGTGGCCGGGATTTCCGCCGGATTTGACTTCCATAATGACCGTGGTGGCGACCCAGGTTGAGGGTACCGTCCTGATTTTCGAGAAGATGTTTGAGAGCCGCATGTTCTTTGTGGACAAGCTCATCAGCATGGGAGCGAGAATCACACTCTGCGACCCCCACCGTGCAGTTGTGACAGGACCGAGCGTACTTCACGGAGAGCACCTTGTTTCCCCGGACGTGCGGGCTGGAATGGCCATGGTGATTGCTGCAATGGCGGCTCGTGGAGAAAGCGTAATCAGCAACGTCTACCAGATTGAGCGCGGATATGAGAATCTAGTTGAGCGCCTAAAAACACTCGGAGCACACATAGAACGCGTGGAAGTGAAATAAGGGCATCGCGGAAAAATCATTTTCAAACTTGGGGGGCTGTCCAAAGAGTTCAACGAATCATACTTTTTGGGCGGTCCTCTCTTGATTTTAAAGATTCCCCGCTGTGAAAGTTCTAAAACACCTAAAGACAATCTCAAAAAAATCTGATATAATGTCCGCATGGAATTGAACCGCAAGCTGCCCATCGGCATTCAGGATTTCGAGTATCTCAGGACAAACGGATTTACTTACATTGACAAGACGAAATTCGTTTACCATCTCTCCCAGAACGGAAAGGCATATTTTCTTTCCCGCCCACGCAGATTTGGGAAGAGCCTTTTTCTTTCCACGCTCCGTTACTACTGGGAAGGACGCAGGGAGCTTTTTGAGGGACTGAAAATCACCGAGCTTGAGAAGGACAATCCCGACGCATGGAAAAAATATCCCGTCTTCTATTTTGATTTCAACAAGAAAAATTTCCGCCGCGACACCGCACTTGAGGAGGTTCTTGACGCTCACTTGAAAGATTGGGAATCAATCTACGGAAATGAATATGCAGGTCTTGCCCTTGAGGAGAGATTCCAGCATCTTCTTGTGAAGGCTTATGAGAAAACAGGACTTGGATGCGTGGTTCTTGTTGACGAGTACGACAAGCCTCTTCTTGAGACCATGGACATCTCTGAGATTGAGGAGCACAACAAGGCGGTGTTCAAGGGATTTTTCAGCACGCTCAAAAGCTACGACAAGTACCTCCGCTTCGTTTTCTTGACAGGTGTGACCAAATTCAGCAAGGTGAGCATTTTCAGCGATTTGAACCAGCTCAACGACATCTCCCTCAACAAAAAATACCCGGCCATTTGCGGAATCACACAGGAGGAGCTTGAGTCAAACTTCGCCCCGGAAATTGAAACGATGGCAGAATCCCAGGGACTTACAAAGGAAGAGTGTCTTTCCGAACTTAAGCGGATGTACGACGGCTACCATTTTTCAATCAACAGCCCCGACATTTACAATCCATTCAGCCTGCTCCATGCCTTTGATGAGGAGAAACTCGGCTCATACTGGTTTGCAAGCGGAACGCCGACATTTTTAATCAAGAAACTTGACGATATAAATTTCGATCCGAGAAAGTTCATAGAAAACGTAAAAATATCCGAGTCGGAAATTACCGATTATCGTCCGAACAATCCCGATCCGGTTCCTCTTTTCTACCAGACAGGCTATCTTACAATAAAGAGCTGGAACGAGAGACAGATTTCATACCGGCTGGGCTTCCCGAATGATGAAGTGAAATACGGATTTTTGAACGCGCTCGCTCCGACCTACCTCAAGGTCCAGGACAAATCCGCTCCTTTCAACATCGACCTGCTTGACGACGCGGTTGAGGAAGGAGACACAGACGGAATCCGCGACTGGTTCACGGCATTGTTCTCACTTCTTCCATATCCAACAAACGGAGATTTGGAATCAGTTACGGAGCAGAACTTCCAGAACGTAATTTACATCACGCTGATTGTGCTCGGAAAATACTGCCGCACCGAGGTTCACTCGTCAAAGGGAAGAGCCGACTGCATAGTTGAATGCCCCGATTATGTCTACGTCTTTGAGTTCAAAAGGGACGGATCGGCAAAAGAGGCACTCGCGCAGATTGATGAGCAGGGATATGCAAAGCCGTATTCCGCAGACAAACGGAAACTCTTCAAAATTGGCGTGAATTTCTCAAGCACGGAGCGGAACATTACGGAATGGGCCGTGGAATGATTTTGGGGAAGCCAAAAAACTACTTTACAAAGTCCAAAAATGTGAGATAATAGAAAGAAGCCGCTTTCAGAATCGCTGGAAGCACGGAGGAAAATCATGGCGGACATATCTGCTAAAATCAGAAGAAAATCACTTGCGGCGAAAAAGAAGGCTGCGATCAGAACCGTAAAACAGCAGGCCAAGGAAAAAATCCGGGAGCTGAAAATACAGTACGACGAAAACCCGGAGAGAATCCGTGCGAGGGAAGAGGAAAGAGAGCAGAGGAAAAATCTGCGCATACAAAAGGAAAACGCAAGGATCAACTACAGCTCAAGGCAGGCACGTCCGTTCAGCCAGGGAGAGGAACTTTTCAACGCAATCAGCCACGGAATCGGAGCGGGACTCAGTGCGGCGGCAATCGTGCTCTTGGTCGTGAGGGCCTGTCTCAAATCTCCGGTGGACACAAGGGCTCTCCATGTCTCGGGATTCTCAATCTTCGGAGCGTCGCTTTTCATTCTCTACATGATGTCCACGCTCTATCACTCGCTGATTCCATACGGAGCAAGGAAAGTCTTTTCCACCCTCGTCCACATCTCCATCTTCCTGCTGGTCGGCGGCACATTCACTCCGTTCCTCCTCACGAAAATGGGCGAAAACGGCCTTCCAATCCTGATTGTGCTCTGGAGCGTCATTGCCGTAATGATCGTGCTTTACGCCACATTAAAGCGCAGGATCGGTTCCATCTGCTTTTTGGCATACTTCATCCTGGGGTGGCTATTATTCGCTCTCTGCCAGACATCGGACACAATACCCATGGCCAGCCGCATTCTGTTGCTCGCCGGTGGAATCACCTACAGCGCGGGCGGATTTTTCTTCCTGCTGCGGAGATTCCCTCTCGGCAACTGCATTTTCCATGTCCTTGCGATGGGCGGCAGCGTCCTTCACTTTTTCAGCGTGTTCTACAGCATATAGGAATCGGAAGAGTCTGACACATTGACAGATTATGTCAAAATGAGATATAATTTTGGAGCAAAACCTAGTAAGATTATACTTTCAATATAACAGGAGAAAAAAATGGTCGTAAAACCAATGATTCGCAGCAACATCTGCATCAACGCACACCCCATCGGATGCGCAAAGGAAACTGCCCGTCAGATTGCCTATGTCAAGTCACAGAAAGCAAAGCGCGGAACAAAATCAGTCAGTGAGGGCGGAAACGGTCCGAAGACAGTCCTGGTTCTCGGATGCTCCACGGGCTATGGACTCGCAAGCAGAATCAGCGCCGCATTTGAGTACGGAGCCGACACAATCGGCGTCTCATTTGAAAAGGAAGCGAGCGAAAAGAAATACGGCACCCCCGGATGGTATAACAACCTTGAATTCGACAGGGAGGCAAAGGCAGCCGGACTTAAATCCGAAACTTTCAACGCAGACGCATTCGCCGATGAGACAAGGGCAAAAATCATAGAGACCGCAAAAAGCTGGGGACGCAAATTCGACCTCGTGGTGTACAGCCTCGCAAGTCCCGTCCGTGTTGATCCCGACACAAAGGTCATGTACAAGTCAGTAATCAAGCCAATCGGAAAGGTCTACGCTGGTGCTGCACTCGACATGATGACAGGTCAGATTACACAGGCAAGCACTGAACCCGCCGAAGGTGACGACATTCCCAACACCGTGAAGGTAATGGGCGGTGAGGACTGGGAAAGATGGATGAAGCAGCTCAAGGACGCGGGTGTTCTCGCAGAAGGATGCCGCACGGTCGCCTACTCATACATCGGACCGTCTTTGAGCCATGCAATTTACCGCGACGGAACAATCGGAGAGGCAAAGAAGGATTTGGAGAAGAGGGCAAAGGACATCGACGCTTCTTTGAAGGAGCTCGGTGGAGCCGCATACGTCAGCGTGAACAAGGGACTCGTGACCCGCTCATCAGCCGTCATCCCGATTATCTCACTCTACCTCGGAGTCCTCTTCAAGGTGATGAAAAAGCAGGGAACCCACGAGGGATGCATCGAGCAGATGGAGCGTCTTTTTGCCGAGCGCCTCTTTACCGGAGAAAACAGCGCGGCGGGCAAGGTTCCTGTTGATGAGGAGAACAGAATCCGAATCGACGACTGGGAGCTTGATCCAAAGGTACAGACCGAGGTTGACAAAATCATGCCGACCGTCACAGCCGAAAATGTCGCAGAGACTACGGATCTGGAGGGTCTCCGCCACGACTTCCTGAACATCAACGGATTCGATGTCGAGGGTGTTGACTACGAGGCAGATTTGGCCGATATGAGAAACATCGACTAAAATAAATCCGGTTGGGGAACTTTCCTTGACCGGTCAGTCCAAAATCAAGGCAGTCCTGTAACTTTCATCAAGGCCGCATGTTTTGATGATAGGGACTGTCTGGATCCCCCCACCGCAATCAAGGAGGTTTTCTATATGAAAGCACTAAGAAGATTTTTGACCCTTGCCGCAGTACTCATCATGGGCATGGCCGCAGCATCAGCATTCGACGCGTCAAACATAATGATGTCCGAATATCTTGGAGACGATACACTTGAGGAATTTGAGTCGACCTTCGAGGAAATCACCGAGGAATACTTCCTTGCAATGATGGAGCAGAGTCTCGGAAACGACGCTTCGATCAACGAATTCTACCAGCTCACCCCGGACAGATGCTCCCCTGAGGAAAAAGACATGCTTGACACCGTGGAAGATTACCTGATTGAAAAAGAGGGAATCAGCAACAACGAAATCTACATGGTCATGGCAATAAAGGGAATAGACATGATGAACAGCTCCATGAGCGCATGGATAGTCATATCACACTGCGACAACGACATAGAGTTCACGCACTACGCATATTTCATCTCCATCGGCCTGTAATTTCCATCCTCAATTTTTCCGGTGACGGACGAAAATCCGCCGCTGGAAAACATTTCTAAGACAATCTTCCGCTCATCCCGGACCTGTTGAATTTTTTCCCCGAATCCTGTACAATCCAAGCATGGAAAAGTTAAAGATTTTATTGGCAAAAGGAAGAATTTACGAGTCGGTCTATGAGCTTTTGAGCGACGTGGGCATTTCAATCTATCTGCCCGACCGCACTTACTTCCCCATCACAAATCAGGATGACCTTGCGTTTCAGGTCGTAAAGCCCCAGATTGTAAGCTGCCTGCTCGCTACGGACAAGGCGGACGTTGGTTTTTCCGGCAAGGACTGGGTGTACGAGAACGAGGTGCAGGACAAGGTCGAGGAAATCATGGATTTGGGATTCGACCCTGTTCGCATTGTGGCGGCCATTCCTGAGGCATACGACTTTCAGAAAATCATCTCCAAGCCGGTGACAATCGCGACGGAATATCAGACTTTGAGCCGGAAGTGGGTGCAGGACAAGAAGATTGACGGCACTCTTTTCAGGACATGGGGAACCAGCGAGGGATTCGTTCAGGACAACGAGGACTCCATCGCCCAGATTCTGATTGACAACACGAGCACAGGCTCTTCCCTCAAGGCGAACAAGCTCAAGATTGTGGACACGCTCATGGAATCATCCACGAGGATGTACGCATCCAAAACAGCGATGCAGAATCCGGAGAAGAGACAGAAAATCATGGAGCTCAAGATGCTCTTCCAGACAGTCCTCAACGCCCGCTCAAGGGTCATGCTTGAGATGAACGTCCCGGAGGATAAATTCGACGCTCTGGTAAAGGCTCTTCCCTCAATGAAGAGTCCCACGGTAAGCCCGCTCTTCGGCGGCAACGGATACGCAATCAAAATCGCCGTGAAAAAGTCGGACGTGCCTACCCTGCTCCCGAAACTGCAGGCCGAGGGTGCGAGCGACATAGTTGAGTACGAGCTCAGAAAAGTGATGATCTGAGATCCCGCGGAGGATAAAATGGAAAGAATCGCATCAGTCGAAAGGAACACGTTTGAGACGCAGATTGTACTGACCCTGAATCTGGACGGAAGTGGAAAATGCTCGGTCAAGAACCCCATCGGATTTTTTGACCACATGCTCCAGGCTTTCTGCAAGCACGGAATGTTCGACCTCTCAGGCTCTCTTGCCGGGGACCTGCAGGTTGACCAGCATCATCTGATTGAGGACACCGGAATCGTGCTGGGAATGTGTTTCGCAAAGGCACTCGGAGACTGCGCAGGAATTTACCGCACGGGATTTTTCATCTATCCGATGGACGAAAGTCTTCTTCAGGCAAGCGTGGATTTCGGAGGACGCTCATTTTTGGTGTGCGACGCAAAGCTCACGGGAATACCACTTGTCTCAATCAGCCCCGAGGGAAAACAGGCGAGCTTCCAGACCGACTGCTTCGAGGATTTCTGGCAGGGATTCGTAAACGGCGCGAGATGCAACCTCCATCTGGACACAATCCGGGGAAGGTCCGACCATCACAAAATGGAGGGTCTTTTCAAGGCTGCGTCCAGAGCGATCAGGGCGGCCGTGGAGATTGACCCGAGGCGCAACGGTGCGGTTCCATCCACAAAGGGAATCATAGTCTAGTTATAGGAATTAATATGAACAAATTTGTAAAACGCTATTTAATTGACGCGCTGGGCGGAATGGCTCAGGGACTTTTCGCATCCCTTCTCGTGGGAACAATCATCAAGACTCTGGGACAGGTGCTCCTCAAGCTCAACGTGAATCCTGTCTTCCAGTTTTTGGTGGACGCGGGAAATTTCGCGACTGACGCACATGTGGTAGGAGCCGCAATGGCAATCGCAATCGGTCACTCGCTCAAGTCACCGGGGCTTGTCCTTTTCTCACTTGCTGCCGTCGGATCCGCTGCAAACACACTCGGAGGAGCGGGAGGCCCGTTTGCTGTCCTTATCATCGCAATCATCGCGGCGGAGCTTGGAAATCTTGTCTCCAAAAAAACAAAGGTTGACATACTCGTTACCCCGATCGTCACAATTCTTTCGGGCGCAATACTCGCTGTCCTCACCGCAAAATGGATAGGACTCGCAGCTTCCTCCATCGGCAAGGTGATTATGTGGGCGACGAACCTCCATCCCTTCGTCATGGGAATCATCGTCTCGGTGATTGTGGGAATCGTGCTCACGCTCCCAATCTCATCCGCGGCAATCTGTCATGCGCTCGGTCTCGTGGGTCTTGCAGGCGGGGCAGCTGTGGCAGGATGCTCGGCGAACATGATTGGATTTGCCGTAATGTCATTCCGCGAGAACAAATGGGGCGGACTTGTCTCACAAGGACTCGGAACCTCCATGCTCCAGATGCCGAACATCGTAAAGAATCCGAAAATATGGCTTCCTGTCATACTCTCATCCGCAATAACCGGTCCCATCTCAACCTGCGTATTCAAGATGCAGATGAACGGAGCTGCGGTTTCGTCGGGAATGGGAACCTGCGGTTTCGTCGGACAAATCGGAGTAATCACAGGCTGGTACTCACCGGTGGAAGGAGCCGTTGCACAGGGAGCGACCGCAATCACACCCGGACTCTGGGACTGGCTCGGACTAATCTTAATCTGCTTCATCCTCCCCGGAATCCTCACATGGCTTTTCGGACTCTTCTTTAGAAAAATCGGATGGATAAAGGACGGCGACCTGAAGCTTGAGGCATAGGAAGGATCACAATGGCGAAGAAAAAAAAGAAGCCGGATTTCTCAAAACCGAAGCCGGTAAAAACTCCTGAGCAGGACGTGGAGATTGTCTCCGCATTTGAAAAATCACCGGACACAGACAGCGAAAACAGCGACGCAACCAACGCCGCTGGGACGGAAAATGCAGACGGAAAAACTCAGGATGATGAGATCAGGAGCCAGAGAAAAAAGGTCGGACAGAAATTTTATCCCGACCAGGCTTACTTCAATCTTCCGCTTATTGTGATTGCGGGGCGACCGAACGTGGGAAAATCAACCCTGTTCAACGCGCTCACACACACGAACCGCGCCATCACCGACCCCACTCCCGGAGTCACGAGGGATCCTGTGGAGGGAACCTGCTTCCTGGACGGAAAACCTGTGCATCTCATGGACACGGGCGGATACAAGCTCACCCGCGACCTTACGAGCCGAGAGAGCGAGATGGATGATCTTGTCGTAGAAAAAACCGTGGAGATGCTGACCCGCGCCGACAGAATCCTCCTGCTCCTTGACGCGACCGAAATCACTGCCGAGGACGAGGAACTGATCCAGCACCTGAGGCCATATTGGAACAAACTGATTGCGGCCGTAAACAAAACCGAGGGAGGAAAAAACGAGTCGCTCGCATACAATTACTTGCAGTTCGGATTCAAGAGCCTCACGCTGATTTCCGCATCCCACGGTGACAATCTGCCGGAGCTCCAGAGGGCAATGGTGGATGGCCTTGATTTCAGCCGGGTGACTGAGGGATCCGAAACCGAGCGTCCGATCAGAATCGCCATTCTCGGAAAACCCAACACGGGAAAATCAACACTGAGCAACGCGCTCACACACACGAACGCAAGCATCGTAAGCGATTATGCCGGAACCACAAGGGACGTGGTGGAAGGAAGTTTCCGCTACAACGGCAAGGACATACAGATTCTGGACACTGCCGGAATCAGACGAAAGAGCAAGGTGACGGAGGACGTGGAATACTATTCCGTGAACCGCGCCATAAAAACACTTGACGAATGTGACATCGTTTTCCTGATGATTGACGCGAAGGACGGACTCACCGAGCAGGACAAAAAAATCACATCGCTCGCATACGAAAGGGGACGCGGAATCATTTTCATCCTGAACAAATGGGACACAATGGAGGACCAGAGCACAAGGGCGGAAAAGAAAGCGTTCGAGTACATAAGGACAATGTTCGCGCAAATGCAGTGGGCACCGATCGTCACACTCAGCGCAAAGAACCGCGACGGACTCAAGAACCTGATGAACACGGCCCTCATGCTTTTTGAGCAGCTTACAAGAAAAGTTGAGACCGCCGCCCTTAACCTCGCGCTAAATGACTGGCTCGCAAAATATCCGCCGCCCGCGACAAAGGCAATCCATTTCAAGGTGCGCTACATCACGCAGACAAGCGTCAACCCGGTGAACTTCCTGATTTTCGCGACACGACCGGAGAATGTGCCCGGAAGCTACGTGACATACCTTAAAAACAGGGTCCGCGAGGATCTGGGATTCGACCACATCCCCGTGCAGATTGAGATGAAGGCCAGCCGTCAGAAGTGGCAGGACAGGGAGCGCTGAGTTTGGCCCAATATTCCATCGGTGAAGTGGAGCAGCTTACGGGAATCAAGGCTCACATCCTGCGCTACTGGGAAGAAGTCATTCCGAGCATCTCACCGCAGAAGGACGGAAGCGGACACAGGGCATACACGCTCAGGGATTTGGAAATCATCCGGCGGCTGAAATATCTCATCTATACGAAGGGTTACACGATTGAGGGTGCGAGGCGACAGCTGATTGAGGAGAGCGACGTGCCGGACACAAAGATTGACATGCTCATCACGATAAAAAAATGCAGGGCGGAACTCAACGACGCATTCCTGCACTTAAGGAAATACTGTGCGATCGCGCGCACACTCAGGACGGGAAAAACAGGAGAGCCTGCCGATGAACAAAAATGACGAAGGTCTCAAATGGTATGAGATAAGAGCAGGAAAAAAAATCCTCGCCAGAAGAAAGCACAGGAAGGACAACAAGCAGGGCACCGACAAATCAAGCGATGTAAAGGCATCGCGTGATGTTAAGACACCGGGCGATGTTAAAAAGTCAAGCGATGTCAAAACACAAAAAAAGATTTCTGATAAAAACACTGGCGTAAAAAAATCAAGGCCAAGAAAAATCTCTTCCATAACTGAGATTGATTATCTTCTTGACGGAGCCTCCATCCCCGATGACGCGAAAAAAATCCTCTCGGAATTCAAGGACATAATTGAGGCAACCCATCCGCTCAACTCGAAGCAGAGGGCACAGCTTCCACAGAACATACTTGAGCTAAGCCACACGCTTACCGACGAGCGGGGACAAAGACGGCTCGGATACATGAACCATCCGGCGACCCTTGCGGCATACACGCATTATTTTCTGTGGTGGAACCTCGTCAGGCTCACACGACTTTTTGCGAACCTTCCAGCTGATTTTTTCTCCCTCCCCGACGGCGCGATATGCCTTGACTCAGGAAGCGGACCTCTTACAGTGCCAATAGCGATTTTTCTCTCACGTCCTGAGCTGAGGGACAAAAAACTCAAGTGGTACTGCATGGACATTTCGGCGCAGGCACTTTCCATAGGCGAGAATCTCCTTCTAACCACAGCCGCGCGTCTTGAAAAAGAGTCATGGCAGATTGTGAAGGTCAAAGGAAATTTCGGAACGGAAATAAAGGAAAAGGCCGACCTGGTTACATCCGCGAATGTGTTCAATGAAATCAGCGAGGACAACGACATGCCGCCCGACTACCTTGCGAAAAAATACACCGACGGACTTCTTTCCTATGCGGGCAAAAATGACGGCACGAAGATTCTTCTGATTGAACCCGGAGTACCAAAATCAGCAAGGCTCCTTTCTTTGATGCGCGACTCTTTTATGAGAAAAGATTATCTTCCGCTCTCCCCCTGCCCCCATTTCGGCGAGTGCCCGATGGACGGAAAGCGTGGCGGAAAATGGTGCAACTTCGCATTCAGCGTGGATGAGGCTCCAACGGCTTTGAAAAAGATTTCTGAGAGCGCGAGACTTCCAAAAATCAGGGCGGTGCTTTCATTCATCGCAGCAGAGAAAAAATCCTCGGCGGAAAACGAAAACGTAGAGAAAAATCTGACTCTCAGAATCGCAAGCGACCCGATAAGGCTTCCAGGACACAGGACAGGATTCTACGCATGCTCGGAGCTCGGACTCATTCTCGTGGTGACGGAAAGCAATCTTCGCTCAGGAGAAAGCATCCGCGTCCCCATGCCACGTCTACCGCTTGAAAGTGATGAGAAATCCGGCGCGGGAATTATTTACTGCTGAGCCCCATATTTTCAGATCTTGTTATTCTTCGTCGAGATCAAGCAAGTTCCAATACCCGTAAGCCTTTTTATTTCCATTTTTTCATTTAGATAGGAATAAACAGCCAGCTTCCAGCAGGCATAACCGTCTCCATTTTCTGCACTTTCTGTCAGTCTCCTTATTTCATTTTCAGAAAGCTTAAACGGATTAGGCTTACATGACTGGAGGGATGGCTTTTGCGTAACAACTCCCTGTGCCCCTTCCGGCTTTTTTGGCCCACTAACGGACGCTCCCTTTTTTATCCATCCAGCAAAAACCAAATTTGTGACCAAAACCAGCATAATACCGATAATTATCTTTTTACTCATTGGTTCTCCATAATTCTGGCTTGTGAAAATACGCGTGCAAGAGCCATTAATTCGAGCCTTTTATGATGCTTGCCTTAAAATTATTTGTCGTCGAATATTCTACGACAGCAGCGAGGCATACTTGTCCCTTTCCTCCGACGGAATCTTCAAGGCATCCATAACCTGTGGAAGCGACAGTTTTAGATTGTCCATCATGAGCCGCATATCTTCTAAGCGACCCTCTTCCAGTCCAGCCATCCGCCCTTTTTCAAGACCTTTCTCAAGACCCTCTTCCAGTCCAGACACCCGGCCTTTCGCCAATCCCAGCTCAAAGGACTCCTCTCTCTGAGAGGCAATGTCATCCTTGTAGTCATATTCCATCAAAAACATGTTGAGTACCCCCTTGAAACTTCGTTGGGAATACCGTAGATTTTCTCTCAAGATAATCAGGCAGAATTCCCTTACGAACGGCCTCCCGCACAGCCCATATTTTAACACAAGAAAGCTGGATATCGATATTTTATAGCCAAATAGCATTATAATTCATTTCTTTTGAAATGTGAAGGATTTTATAAATCAACAGCGATTCAGAAAAATCCCTTCATATAATATAATAGCCGCGAATCTTCGCCACGGTAATCAAATCTGCAAATTTTTTTTTAAAAAATCAAAAAAAATTTGAGGAAAGAGAGACGCTAGATGTGGGGGGATAATCCGACTATCTTAAATAATCTGGAGTTGGAACTTTGAAAAAGAAGTCTGAGTATTTCCCCCGCTCCTCAACATACAGATGGTTGAGATTATTATTCAGCCAATTTTCCGCTGGATAGCCAGAGGATTCAAAATTCGAAAGCTTAATCATTTCATCATGTGGTAAAACCGGGATATCCTTTAGCATTTTTTTTATTTCTTCATAGGACGTTAAAAAATCTAATGTGCTCCGCTTTTTTATAAATTTCTCAAGGTTTTTATATTTAACAGGATAAATGCTGCAAAGCAAACCAGTTACACCTATAGTCTTTGATTCTTTTTCATAGACACCCATGTAATATGAGTATCCGTCTATGCTGATAATCGCATTAAACCTTATTATTCCCCAAAAGTCAAAATGATTCCAATACAAGGTAAGCTCCGAGTGATCCTTCATCTCGATTGTGAGGGTACAATCTTGTTCGAAATCTTTGCACGAAGTACGTTCCTTTACGCACCATTGCAATAGACAATGCCATCTCGGAGAAGCCACTTATCATAATAATCCACGCTTACAAATTCCTCAATATCTCTTATAGCCTTTTCTGTAACTGGCATGGTCCATTTATCACTTATCCAAAAACATACCTTATTATATTTGTCCTGACAAAATGATAAGTGTACGCCTCCGTTTTTTAGCAACGATTCTCTGTATTCGTCCATGGCAGGCAGACGGTCTTTATCCTTTGCAGGATTTTCCCTGCACACCCACAGCAGGATATCTTCGGGCTCACGCATCTCATCTCTGGGAACTGACACTGTTATTATTTGGTTAGGAATAAGTATCAGATATGGAATACCCATTTCACAATCTTCATCGTCTGAATATGACGGCATTTTATTTATGCTGTAAATATTTCTAGTTTTTTCTCCATTAGAGTCCTTGAATTTTCCTACGGCATTTAATTGAAAAAAATTGTTGACATAAACAACGGAGTCTGTAGCATTTATAATATCAACCTGCACATTCTCAGGAAGCTGGAGCGGCTTCTCCTGTTTTTTTGTTTTGCATGATGTAAGTAACAATAAAATGAATAAAAACAATATAATAGAAATTTTACTATTTCTCGACGAAACAAACATGCCCTGTCTCCTCCATTCGCTTTTTCATCTGTTCCTGTATTCCTCAAGTTCCTTGTGGAGTGCTTCCAGTTCTTCATCCCTCATTTGATCTGACATTAACATGTATTTCCCATAATCCAAGTCAGCAAAAAGCAAGTATTTTGAAAAGGATTTTTCTAGTTCTTTATTTCCATGTTTTTTAAACATTACTCATCCCACTCTATGCCAAATATTTCAGATGCATAAAAACTTGTTCATGCTTCTTGGGTAATTTCCTCCATTGACAAACAAACAGCGAATATGCCAATCAGTTTCTTCATACAGCAACTCTCCCGAAGTCCGGTTATTTTGTGCTGAACATCTTGGCAATCTTGTCCTTGTACAGCTCGGCAATCTTATATCTCATCATCTCCTGCTTCGCGCTGAGCTCCACTCCGACCTCAAAGGGCTTCGTGATGATTTCGAACTTGTTGATTTTCTCGAAGGACTTGAAACCATTCTTGCCGCTGATAAGCTCGTTGATCTCATTGCCGATCAGACTCTTGACCGCCTCGGTTTTCACAAGCTCCTCATAATCGCTCACGTTCAGACCGTTTTCCTTTGCGTAGGATTCAATGTCCTCCTGGCTCGGCAAAATCAAGACGGAGAGATAACGCTGGTCCTCGCCCTTTTCGTTGGTTCCGAAGACAACCGCGGTGCTTATCCATCTTGAGGTAGAAAGCTTCTGCTCGATCGGAAGTGGCTCTATGTTCTCGCCGCCCATCAGAACGATGGTGTCCTTCTTTCGTCCGCGGAGCTGAATCTCATTGTCCACAGTAAGAACCGCAAGGTCTCCGGTGTCAAACCATCCTTCGCTGTTGATTACCTTGGCAGTCAAATCCTCGCGCTTGTAATATCCGCGCATGACCGTGGGGCCCTTGACCTGCAGGGTTCCCTTCTGTCCGTTGGGAAGCACATTTCCGTCATCATCCACCACACGGACCTGAATGCCGCGGAGAGGAGTTCCCACAGTGCGCATGACAGGATCAGCGATGGGACGCACGCAAACGATGGGAGAAGTCTCAGTAAGACCGTAGCCCTCAACCACCTTGATTCCGACCGCCCAGAAAAATTTATCAATATACGCAGGATAAGCTCCACCACCTGCAATACCCGCACGGAAATTCTTTCCCACGACTTTCTTGAGCTTGCTGAACACCAAAAGTTTTCCCAAAAGACGCAGGGGATAAAGCAGGAGCCACGGCAGGACAAGAAGCGGCCACCAGAGCGCAAGATGATCATTTCCAAAACGCGCAGTCTTTCTCCTGAGCTTCATGTCGATTGAGCACCAGAGCTCGGACTCAGCCACAAAGAACTTAAAGAGCGCAAGACTGATTCCGCCGGCTTTACGCATTTTCTTCCATATTCCGTCATAGATTGCCTCCCAGACACGGGGAACAGCAGGCATCAGATAGGGGTTCACTTTCTGGAAATCCGCGAGCAATATGCTTCCGATGGGGCGGCTGTAAACGAGTCCCGCAGCCTGACTCATGATGACGTACTCAACCTCACGCTGGAAAACATGCCATACGGGAAGAACGCAGAGAGCCTTTTCTCCCGGATTCATGAAGATTCTCTCGTCCACGTCGTCAAGCTGGGAGATGAAATTTCCGTGGGTCAGCATTACGCCCTTCGGTGTTCCGGTGGTTCCGCTCGTAAAGATGATTGTGGCAAGGTCGTCCCACTGTCCCTTCTCAAGCTCGGTCTCAACCGCATCGGGGTGAGTCTTTCTCCACTCATGTCCGCTCTTCACCACGTCATAGAACTGATAGAAACGGAGCCCCATGTCGGTCACACGCTTTTTCTCGCTCTCGTCCACAGGATCAAAGGCACAGATTGCCTCAAGGGTAGGAACGCTCTTCTTTATGTTCAGGATTTTTTTGACCTGGGTAGTATTTTCCGCAATTACAATCCGGCACTCGGCAAAGGAAAGGATATAGGCCAGATCGGTCTCGCTCGCATCACAGCCACGGGGTGTGTCAACGCAGCCAAGAGCCAAAAGTCCCATGTCCGCCTGCTGCCATTCCTTTCTGTCGTCGCTGATAAGTCCGATTCTCTCACCGCGGGTCACACCATGCTCAAGAAGACCGCCCGCAAAATCCAGCACATTCTGATAGAGGTCATGGTAATTCGTGGGATCAAAGTCCCCGGCCTTATTACGAGTGTACTGTGCGTTCACCTCAGGATATTTCTCTGCCACACGGCGGAGCATTTTCGGCAATGTGTTTCCTTCGATCTGCATAACTTTTTCCTTCCTTCCATAAACCGGATATGTTTTCATTATAGAAACAGGAAAAATAAAAAGCAATGAGATTAAAAGGGAATTTTAATAAATTTTCGCAAAAATAACGCAATATTCCAATATCCAACCGTTATTTTCCAAGTGAATTTTTCCCGTAGCAGCGCAAATTTATCTTTCTAAAATCTAGAATTCTTACTACATCTTTATAATCCAATTTTGCAACGTTATTTTCATACATAGATTTTACCGACCGAGCATAAAAAAATCCGCCATGAAAGAACAAACTTCCATGACGGACTCGCTATAAGTTGGATAAGGAAATCCCCAAAGACATCCTTTTTAGAGCTGGGTTTGAAATCAGTGGTGGAAAAGTCTTATTCCTGTGAATGCCATGACCATGCCGTACTTGTTACTTGTCTCAATCACATTGTCATCACGGATTGATCCACCCGGCTGAGCAATCACCTTTGCACCGCTTCTGTGAGCTCTCTCGATGTTGTCACCGAATGGGAAGAACGCATCGCTTCCAACCGCAACGTCGGTGTTCTTTGCAATCCATGCCTTTCTTGCCTCGCGTGTAAAAGGAGCGGGCTTTGTCTTGAACCACTTCTGCCACTCACCCTCACCGATTACGTCCTCGGCATCCTCGCTTGTGTAAACGTCGATCGTGTTGTCGCGGTCTGCTCTCTTGATGTCATCCTTGAAATCCAGGGAAAGAACCTCGGGAGACTGACGCAGCCACCATTTGTCCGCCTTGTCGCCCGCAAGCCTCGTGCAATGGATTCGGCTCTGCTGTCCCGCCCCAATTCCGATGGCCTGACCGTCCTTAACGTAGCAGACGCTGTTTGACTGAGTGTACTTCAGGATAATCAGTGAGATGAGGAGGTTGTCCCTTTCTTCCTTAGAGAGAGTCTTGTTCTCGGTCACGATGTTCTTCAGGCACTCGTCGTCAATCTTCAGGAAATTGTGTCCCTGCTCGAAGGTCACTCCGAAAACCTGCTTCTTTTCAATCGCCTCGGGAACGAAATCCGGGTCAATCTTCAGCACGCAGTATCCGCCCTTTTTCTTTGCCTTGAGGATTTCCAGAGCCTCGGGTTCATAATCAGGCGCGATGATTCCGTCGCTCACCTCTTTTTTAATCAGCAGAGCGGTCGCCTTGTCGCACTTGTCGCTCAGGGAGATAAAATCACCAAAGGAAGACATACGGTCTGCACCCCTGGCCCTCGCATAGGCACAGGCAAGAGGAGTAAGCTCAACGTCATCGGTGTAGTAGATTTTCTTGAGCGTGTCGGAAAGCGGACGACCGATCGCAGCACCCGCGGGAGAGACGTGCTTGAAGGACGTGGCGGCTGGAAGTCCAGTGGCCTCCTTGAGTTCCTTCACGAGCTGCCATCCGTTGAGAGCGTCAAGCAGATTGATATACCCAGGCTTTCCGTTGAGCACGGTAATGGGCAAATCCCCATTTTCAACATAAACCCTGGCCGGTTTCTGGTTCGGGTTGCATCCATATTTCAGTTCTAATTCTTTCATTCTTCCATATTATAGTATATTCCGGATTTTTTCAAGATTACATGACGCATGTGCTTAATATGGAAGTTTTGAAAAAAATCCCTAAAGTCACAAAAATCAGAGTCCGAAAATTAGAGCATAGGGTGGTTAACCCAGGGGCAGCAAACATGTACTTATGTGTTTGCCTGTAACTCGAAAATACTCGTTATAGAGGAGATACATTATGGTTATCAATCACAACATGAGTGCTATGTTTGCACAGCGTTCTGAAGGACTGACCGAAGTCAGCACACAGAAGAACATGGAGAAGCTCTCATCCGGCATGAGAATCAACCGCGCCGGTGACGATGCTTCTGGTCTCGCAGTTTCTGAGAAGATGCGCAGCCAGATTCGTGGCTTGAACAAGGCTTCTGAGAACGCAAAGAACGGAATCTCTTTCATTCAGACAACTGAGGGATACCTCCAGGAGACTGAGGACATCGTTCAGAGAATCCGCGAGCTTGCAATTCAGTCAAGCAACGGAATCTATACTGACGAAGACCGCATCATGATCCAGGTTGAGGTTTCTTCACTGATCGCAGAGATTGACCGCGTTGCTTCACATGCTCAGTTCAACGGTATGAACATGCTGACAGGACGTTTCGCTCGCCCCACCGGAGAGAACAATGTTACAGCTTCTATGTGGCTCCACATCGGTGCAAACATGGATCAGAGAACTCAGGTTTTCATCGGAACAATGTCTGCTGCAGCTCTCGGACTCCGCCAGGTTGGAACAGAGGAGATTCTTTCTCTCGCTGCTCCTGATGATGCAAACCGCGCAATCGGAACTCTTGATGAAGCAATCAAGAAGATCAACAAACAGCGCGCTGACCTCGGTGCATACCAGAACCGCCTTGAGAAGACTGTTGAGGGACTTGACATTGGTGCAGAGAACCTCCAGGCATCTGAGAGCCGCATCCGCGATTCCAACATGGCAAAGGAGATGGTCGAGTTCACAAAGAACCAGGTCCTCCAGCAGGCTGGTACAGCTATGATCGCTCAGGCAAATCAGTCTTCACAGAACGTTCTTTCTCTGTTGCAGTAGTCTTTAGTGCAGCATAGAACGAGCTGATCGTGCAAAAGGGCATCCTTCGGGGTGTCCTTTTTTTATTTTGCGTTCAAGAGCCGGAATGCCGTGTTGTAGCACTGGGCGTTGGGAATGGAGAATGTATAGACCACGTTGCAGCCGTCCCTCGTCGTGGTGAGAGTGAAGGAGACCGTTCCTCCCTGAATCAGCATGTCGTGTATTTTGGCGGACGCGGTGTTTCCGAAAGCGATTCTGTCAGACGTGTTTCTGGCCGTGAACGAGAAGTATTTTCCGTCCGCTCCTGTCGCCTTTATGGTATAGCGGATCGGGGTTTTTGCGTTTCCTGAAACTGGCTCCTTATTTCCACGCTCAAAAATCTTCAATGCAATATTTGACTTTGAGACAATGATAAAATCAGCCACAAAAGTCGCAGCGTCAAAGCTCACGTCAGAATAGGTTCCAGAAAGCATTTCCCTCGTGGTGATGAATTTTCTGTTCGTGGGATTTCCGTTTTGGTCAGTAAAATTTTCCACCGTCCAGATTCCGGTATTGTCCACCTGCAGGTTCTGCATGTCAAGGAATTTTCTCTCCTGCGCGGCGGCCTCAACATTCCGTATGTTTTCGTAATAGCTTCGGTACACAGGAACTTTTGGCGACTCGGGAAAAAAATCCATGAAGACGTTCAGATAGGACTTGGCCATCTCGTAGTCTTTCCGCGTGTAAAAATACTCAATCTTTCCGCTGAGACGGCTTTCCGTTATGTTCTGATTTTTCATCAGCTCGTTTTCACGTATAAGAGTCTCATTCTCTTTCTGCAGCCTGTCAAGCTCCTGGGCCGCATCAATACGCACGAACTCCTCCCGCTCACCTTCCCTGCACGAAACGCAAGGAAAAAGGATGCATAAAACCAAAAGGAAAAACGCTTTCACCACAAATCTACTCCGCATATTGATCCAAACCTCATCTTGATTTCGCATAAGTATATAGAAGATTCTGGATTTATAGAAGTACCCCAAGAAAAAAGCGCATTTTTTGATATACGGTTCTTGACTGAGCCCCGTTTTTTTGCTATACTGTTCGAACATGGGACATTAGCTCAGTTGGTTAGAGCAGGGGACTCATAATCCCTTGGTCCTAGGTTCAAGTCCTAGATGTCCCAAACACAGTCTTTCTAATCAAACAATCCCATAAACATTAATACAAGAGAGTTCTAGGACTTGAAGCGGAATGAGCGCCGACCAAGGGGAGGAAAAGCCGCCATGGACGGCGGCGTCAGCGAATGTAGCTGGGGTATTTGTAAAGACACACGACGTGGATTTACAAATATCCAAGTCCTAGATGTCCCAAACCCAGTTTTTCTAATCAAACAATCCCATAAACATTAATACAAGAGATTTCTAGGACTTGAAGCGGAATGAGCGCCGACCAAGTGGGAGGAAAAGCCGCCACATCACTTTAAACAAAAAAATCCCCCCGGCGGACTCAAGTCATATCAAGTCCACAGGAGGGCATTTAGCTCCCGATAAAAATCGTTCTTTAGCTCATTACGCTGTAATGCTCATTACGCCGTAATGCTGAAAATCGCACCCGGTTCCGGCATGAGACCTGCAAGGCCATAAGTTCCCGGAAGTCTCGCAGCGGCTACTACGCTCTTAATCTGCTTCTGATAAGCCGCAATCATTGAGTCCATCTGGCGGTCAGTAAGCGGTGTCTCCTGAGTCTCCAAATCTGCACTCTTCTTCAAGGAAACAAGATGGTCAATCAGAGTGTTGAGGATCCTAATCCTGTCAACGGAAACTCCCCTCTCTCCCTTTTCCGCAGGTGTGCCGCGAACATGCTCGAACTGCGTGTAAACCGTGACGGAATCTTTTACAGGAACATAAAGTCGTCCTGAACCAGACCTAAAAACAGTCTGATACGAAGATGCATTCAAACTGATATCATTCGCATACATAGGCAACCTCCTCTTCTATATAATCGGTATCTGGAAAAGAAAAGTTAAGTCCTAATGAGAATAAAATGCTGCCGGTCTCTTACCGCCTAAAGCTTGAATCCCGTGGCGACAAACTGAACCACATCGCGTCCGGTGTCATCGCTTACGTCCACGTTCACGATCATCAGTGAGCGTCCGTTCTTGCGGCACGTGGCTTTCGCTATCAGACGGGTCCCTTTCGGCGCACTCAGGAAATTTACGCTCGTCTGCTGTGCTACCGTGGGCTTGTGCAGATGATTGCTCAGAACCGCAAATGCAAAATCCGAGAGCGTAAAGATGACACCTCCCATCACTCCGCCATAAGCGTTCCGGTGATCATCCTTAATCTCAAGCGAGCATACACAGTGCTCATCATCCAGCTCATCAATATAAGCGCCGTTGTTCGTGGCAAATCTGTCGCCGGTAAAAAACTCACGGGCTTCGTCCAAAGATTGAAATGTACCCATACTCTCCCCCGGAATTAATCAGTGATTCCGCAGTCCTGACTCTTCATCGAATAGACGCATCCGCAATAATTCTGCCTGTAAAGTCCGTATTCCTTGCACAGCTGCAGGCTCCTCAAATAACCGTTGCGCTTCTTGAAGTCCCCCACTAAATATTTTACACCCTTTTCACTGCGTAACGCAAGCCCAATTTCATTGATTTTTTTCGCGTCCTTGCACGGACTGATTGAAATGGTCGTCGTAAAATAATCGAATCCGTTGTTCTCGGCATATTCCCAGGATTTTTTCATGCGGAACTCGTAGCATCTCCTGCACCGCTCCCCACGCTCTCCCTCGGTCTGCAGCTCAGGCTCATCCAGAACCCCGGTCGCCGAAAAATAATCCTGCACGTCGTAGCTCTCCTCCACGAATTTCATCTTGTTCTGAACTGCCGGAGGAAATTCCGACACAAAGCGCCTGATGGTTGAGAGCCGCTTCTCGTACTCCTCCTTCGGGTGAATGTTCGGATTATAAAAATACACGGTGATGTCAAAATACTGCACCAGGTACTCAATCACATAGGTGGAGCATGGCCCGCAACACGCATGGAGCAAAAGTGACGGTCTCTTTCCCGACTCCTTGATTTCCTCAAGGATTGCGTCCAGCTGCCTCTGATAGTTTACCGCCTGTTCCATTTTAGCCCAGAACCTCCACGTGAAGCCTAGTCCCTTCGTCGCTCATGTACTCACGGATGTTCGCGTCCGTAATGTCAGCGGGATTGATTATACCACCGTCCTTGATTGCCGCCGTCTGGCTTATAAGATGCTGTCCGTCCTTTTTCAAAAGACCAAGTTTCCGCGGGATTCCCATTATGCCGTTCCATTTTCTGTCCGCAGCCGAATCAGCAATCCTGAGCCAGGGAATCATGACTACATCCTCAATACCGGAATAAACCTGAGCCGCATAGGGAATGGAATCAGCATAAGCCTCGTGCTTTTCTCCGCTCCATGTGAAAGTAAATCCGTCGAAAGTGCCGGGGTAATAATATCCGTGCGCCGTCCAGACAAACCAAACGCCGTCCAGCTCAAAAAGATTAGGACACTCGAATCCGCCGGGAAGCGAAAATCTCTGCGTCATCTCAAAACTTCCGTCTGCCTTTTCCGAGCGGAGGATTGCAAAATCATTTTCCTCAAGCCACAGAATCATTATGTATGCGGATGTCGGCTCGTGAAAAAAAACTTTGGGATCGCGGTTTTCCTTGCAGATTACGGGGACGCAAAAATCTTTATCTTTTACAAGGGTCTTTCCTCCGTCAGTGCTCCTCGCAAGTTTTTGTGAGAATGATTTTCCAGCCTCGGTGTAGTAGCACAAAATCTCATCACCACAGGAAATGGCGCTCCCTGAGAAAATCATTCCGTTCTCATCCGGGGAAAGAACCATGCCGTGATTCGTCCAATGCATGAGGTCGGTCGATGTCGCGTGTCCCCAGCCGATGTCGCCCCAGTCCAGCCGCGATGGATTATATTGAAAATAAAGGTGATAGATTCCGTCCTTATAGATGAGTCCGTTCGGGTCATTCATCCATCCCCTTCCGGTCGTGAAATGATATTTGTAGTCACTCGCTTTCATTTTTCCCCCAGATTTCAGAGGGGCATCTTTGCAAAGACTCTGATGAAGGGCCCGTCCTTTCTGTACTCCATGACCATCTCGCACTGAGTCTCAATGCCGAAGTCCCTGAGAGTCTTAGAGTCCGTTGTGACAGTCCGCCTCCAGACTTTTCCGTCCTCACTGAAATTGCTGACGCTGATTTTCTTACGCTCGCCGCTTGAGTCCGGCCCCTTGATCACGTAGTCCGAGGAAAGACTCACTGGTTTTCTGCCCTTCCACTTCTGCACATCCTCCGCGCCCTCCTGAATCTTTCCGCTGAAAAAAGGACCTTCCGCATTTCCGGTGAACTTTGCCCTCTCAACTTTGAGGCCGTTTTCTTTTTCCACCGAGCGGCTTGTAATCCTCACGCAGATCTGCATGATTTCAGAAAATCCTCCAAGGAACTGCTCCACGATGTTCATCGCATGATAGTCCGCAATCTTGTTGAATCCGTGGCCGGCCCCCTGAAGAACAAAGAGCTGTTTTTTCAAAAGTCCCTTGTCACCGGTACCGTTTTTCTTTTCCTCGTCGCGGTATGCGGCAATCGCTTTTTCAGAGTACTCAAGTCTCACAAGAGAGTCACCGTCACCGTGTATTATGCACACAGGGCCTCGGTAGGAGGAAATCTCCTTCATGATGTCCATGTTGATTACGGCCTCCACATAGCACTTGCCCAGCTTCATGGGACCGCACTGAATCACGTCAGGAATATCCGAAGGATCAAATTTAGCGAAAACCATTTTGCCACGTCGGGCGTCATCGTTCAGACAGAGAGCCGGATAGAAAAGAATCAGTTTCTTTACCTGCTCCTGCAATCTGGCGGCAAGCAAGGCGGAGACAAATCCACCCTGACTGCATCCCATGAGCACGAGTTCGGAAGCATCCACAAAATCAAGGGACTGCACATAACGCACGACAGAATGCAAATCCTCGGTCTCAGTAAGCACGGACATTTCGGTGGTTTTCCCGGCACTTTTTCCGACCACGCATCCTCCGCAAAAGTCAAAGATAAAAGCAGCGTATCCCCATCTTGCGAAATTCTCCGCGTAGGAACGGCACATCTTGTGGTTGGCCATGAATCCGTGACTGATTATGACGGGCTTCAATTTTTCTCCCCCAGCCTTCTTCGGAAAATACATCCAGCCCTGAATCCTGAGGGAGTCCCGCTCGCATGAGAATTTTTTTACGCAGATTTTTTCTTTCATATAAATCTCAGTCCCTGCGCGCGAGGAAGAAAATTGACATTATGAAAAGCAGAACCGCGTAAAGAATGGCCGCCACTATGAAAGCAGCTCCGCCGAACGCACCGACGATCACGTAGTTCACCATGTCGTAAAGATAGTTCACGACGCTCATCAAAAGATATGTCACGGCTCCGTAAATCGGAATCAGGAAAAGCCATCTGAACTTGAAGCTCAGCCTGTCCTCAATCCTGTAGTTCCATCCGATTGACGCTGCGAAAATCATCAGCGAGAGAAGCAGCAGGGGATAAAGTCCTCGTCCCAGAAGGCTCTTGGAGAAAACCTCGACCGAGAAACCGTAGCGTCTTGCCTTTTTCACGAATGAGAAGAGCGAGAGCAAATCCATCTTCGCAGGACCGTCCGATGCCTTATCGAAGGTGACGAAATCGCTGTAAGGCATGGGAAGCCTTATGATCCTCTTTTCGGGCAGCCTGTGGATGACATTCTCACGGAGGGCGTTTGCGGAATCCTCGGAGACAGCCACATCCGGAGAACCTAATGCGGCTCCCTTAAGTCCTTCCCTGTCCAGAATTGACTGCGGAAGATTTGTGTTCACATAAGAATATTCGGGGCTGACCACCACGCCCTTAGAGCTTCTGTCAACGGCGAGCAGCATGATCAGCGGAATGTTTCTCCACGAGGAGTTGAATCCCTCGCGCTCAAGTTCTTCCTCCGGCAATGCGGAAAGCGGCTGAGATATGACTTTTGCCACAGGAGCATACATTGACCTGATGAATTTTCCGCTCTTGGAGAAAGTCGCCACGGTCAGTCCGTCAAGATAGCGGATCACGTCGGTGTCCTTGCGCAGGTCCATCACGCCCTTGATGAAGTAGACATTGGTGGTTCCCGTCAAAGGATCGTCAAGAGAGAAGTAGATGTTGTGTCCGCTCTCAAGGTTCGACATATTGTCTGTCTCGTCAATGAAGAAATACTCGTTTTTGATTGCTTCCTCGGCGCGCTCCAAAAAGTAAACTATGTCCGGCTCATTTCCGTGTCCCTCTTCGGAAAGAGACTTGAACTGATAGTATGCGGAAAGGCTGTCGCTCACGTTTCCGGCCTGCAAAGCCTCGTATGCCGCCATTTTTCTCGTGTAATAGTCAACCAGCTCGTCGTTTCCCGTGCGGATCGGTGTCCTTATCTGATTCCACGCGTCCGTCGCAATTTCCTTTGCAAGCTGCAATGTTGTGTCAGAGCCGTCCGATGCCTGGATCGCAAGGGTCGCCCAGTAATGAGCCATGAACCAGTCCCTGTCCGAAAGAGCATCCTGACTCTTTTTCAAAAGCTCAAGCACCTTGTAGTTATGGTCGTGGGCGGAAAGTGGTTTGAGCTCATCCGCGGTAAGGGTGGTCTCGTCATCCGACTCCGAGTCATAATCGTGGAGTGCCCTGTCGTGCGCGATGTCCACAGCATTTTCGGCAAGGCGAAGAAGCTCCTGGGACTCCTCATCATGGTGCGATATTCTGTCCGCCCTCAGAGCGTGCTGGTATGCGAGCTCAGGCTGGTCGGTGTTCAAAAGAGTCCGGGCCTTGCTTTTTGCCTCCGCAAGCTCAGCGGGTGCGCTCACAAGATTCTCATAACGCTGGTTGAATGCGGGTGCGAAAATCTCCTGGCAGAAAATCATCAGCGCGACGAACACAATGGAAATGACCATCACCTGTCCGAAGCGGTTTGCCATCGCGGGAGAAAATCTTTTCTTGCAGTTATCGTCCCCGCCCTTCCATTCGACCGAGCAAGCCACTATGAATCCGCTCAGAAAGATGGAGGGAACAACCTCGAAGAACCATCCCATGCCCCTTGCGAAGCGGAATGCCTTGTCGTCTCCGGGAATCAGGGCAGGCAGCTCACGGTATATAAAAGTCACTCCCATGCAGATTGCAAAAATCAGCAATGCGTAAACCAAAATAATTGTTATCGTCCGTTTCATGCAAACTCCTGTCCGTAAGGATCCATCTCTTCATCCCTGGATTTTTTCCTGAATTTTCCATAAGAGACCAGACCTATTATAAAGAAAACAATGAATATTACGAAATTGACCAGAACCACAAGCGGATTTTTCACCTGCGGGATTTTCGACACGGCGCCCTCAAGGAAAGCGGAGACCGGCTCAAAGAATGACTGCGTGTAAATCAGCACGTTCAGCACGATTATACCAAGGGACGCGACCACGACCCAGAGAGCGTTCTTCAGTCTCCACCTGGAAAGCCGGGTCATTCCGACAACGGAGACAAGCGCGAGACTGATTGAGGCAAAACAGAGCCATGCGAAGAATCCGCCGGAGAAAGCCTGTCCTGCAATATTCATGAAAGTGGAGAACCAGTGCGCGAGAACCGACATGGTTTTTGGCATCTCGACCGTCTCCTGAATCAGCACGTCGGAAAACTCGTCGCCGCTGAAATTCGCCGTGCGTAAATCAACACCGCTGAAAGTATATACGTTCTTGTCGGGGGAGACCATGTTGATGCACACTCCGTCCCCGAGGTTGTCCCGTGTCACATCAGTAAAATAGAAGATATTGCCGCTCTCTCCCTGTCTGAAATATCCCTCGGAAAGAAGATTCTCAACGACAGGCTGGGCCGACGCCTTCTCATCCTTCGCGAACTTCTGCAGATAGCTGAAATTCAAAGGCATGAGGAAAATCCATGCGGCCATGTAGAGAGCCCCGTAAGTCATAACTGGCAGTCCGGATTTCATGGGATGCCGGATCAGGTAGAAGCACATGAACAGACCGCTTAAAATCACCACGAAGGGCAGGAACTTGAAAATTCCGTTCATAAAATAGTGGGTGCTGAAAAACGGCAGCTTTTCCCCCGCCACAAGATTCGTGCAAAGCGAATACAGTGAATAAATAAACGCGCACAGGCAGGTTCCAAATACTATTATGAACAAGTACAGGAAAATCAGCCTCAATGATATTTTTATCGAAGATTCCTTTTCCATTTTTCCTCTCGCTTATATCCTTCCAATTATCGGAAAAAATTCCGTTTTGATTTATGGGAACTTGCGGGAACATATAAAATGCCCCCTCCTATTCCTCCAGATTTCTCACGACCCTGAATCCGTAGCCGCTGGTCCTCTTGTACGGCGCGTTGGTGCTCCTCATATCCACCGAGCAGGACATGTCATCGCTGTGCAGGCCCGTGTAGTAGCAGCCGCCCCTTTTCACCCTGTAGTCGCCGCTGTATCCGCCAACGGGATTCGCCACATCCTCGGAGATATAATCCTCGTACCAGTCCCAGCACCACTCGTAGACGTTTCCGCTCATGTCGTAAAGGCCCATCTCGTTTGCCTTTTTCAAACCGACCTGATGTGTCTTCGAGTCGCTGTTGTCCAAAAACCACGCGGTCTCATCAAGGCTGTCGCTGCCGGAAAACTCAAAGTCCGAAGATGATTCCGAAACCTTGCTTCTGCTGGACATTCCTCCCCTCGCGGCAAATTCCCACTCTGCCTCGGTAGGAAGCCTGTAGCCGGAAGCGTCTTTTTTCATAATCACCTTGTTCCAGACAGAAAGCGTCTCGCTCTCCTCGTCCTCAGGAATCTCTCCCCAGTATGAGGGATCGGATGATGACGCGATCAGATAGACAGGCTCCAGTCCCTCCTTCACGGAAAGCTTGTTGCAGAAAAGGATGGCCTCGAACCAGCTCACGTTTTCCACGGGACGCAGATCGGCAATCTCACCCTCCGCGGGAACCCTTACCTTGCCCTGAAAATGGCTCGGATTCACTCCCATCACATCGTAGTAGAGAACCTGGGTCACTTCCGTGGCTCCGACCTGCAGGGGTCTCACCTCGACCTTGTACTCCTTTCCGTCCACAACGCGGATAAAATACCCGCCGTTCACATCAGTCTCCGAAATCATGCCCTTGAGGCTGTCAATCAGGACTGTAAAGCTCGCGTCCTCGGCAGGATAGGTCTCTGGCCAGTGCATGATGCGCGCGAAATAGCAGGTTCCTATGTCAAGGCTCTTCTCCACATCAAGAGGTGCCCCGTAAAGACCGGTAAGTCTTGAGAAGTCCATTCCCTTTGAGTTTACCCCGCCCTCAAGATTGAATGTAAGTGTGATGGTTTTTCGCTCGTAGTAGACTTTCAGGCACATCACGCCGTCATCGTCCGCCTCAACAAGAAGTCCACCAGGCTCGAATCCCTTCAAAAGCTCGGAGTCCCTTGCCATCTTTGCAATGGTCGTGCCGGACGGAAAATGCGCCTCTTCCATCAGCTCGGGAATCTCGTCATAAACACCCTCTGTCAGAGACGCCGCATAATATCGTGCCCTTTCCGCGCTGTTATCCGCCTCGCTCTTGTAATACTGCTTAAAACTCACGGATGCCTTGCCGTGCTCACTAACAAGCGGATCGGTGCTCTTGCAGGAAACAATCAAAATGACCGTAAAAAGAACAAAAAAAATCTTTCTAATTCCCATTTTTATCCCCTCTTTAAGATTTTATCGGCACTTTCACATCCCTACCTTGAATTCTAAGGTCATAACGCGCGATTGTCAAGCATTTATCTTTTTTTATGTGGTATATAATAGAAGAAAAATTGCAGTATAAAAAAAGATGTATAAATATTGACAATTCCCCCCTGTTTCTGCATAATTAAAGTATTATGATAACACCTTTAGCAAAAGAATTAAATGATATTCTCGGAGGAACCACAGCCGGAGACCTCCTTTCGGACGTAGGAAAGCGCCTTTATTTTCCAAAAGGAATCATTGCACAGAGCGGAGAAGCCAAAAAGCTCGGCAAGACGGCGAACGGTACAATCGGAATGACCGTCATAGGCGGAACTCCCGTCACCCTGAAATCCATTCAGGATCTGGTGCCCGGTCTCACAGCCCGCGAGCTCGTTGCTTATGCTCCTACGGCAGGAAATCCCGACCTCAGGGCACTCTGGAAGGAAGCTATCATCAAAAAGAACCCATTGCTGAAGGACAAAGCATTTTCTCTTCCGGTTCTTGTTCCGGGACTCACGGCAGGAATCTCCTATCTCGCGGACCTTTTCCTCGACGAGAGCAAGGGACTCATAGCGGCCGATCCCTCTTGGGACAACTACGTGCTGATTGCATCCGCAAGACGCAACGCTGATTTCGTACAGTTCGCCATGTTCAAGGACGGAAAGTTCAACATAGACGGCCTCGTGGAAAAAATGAAGGAGCAGGCAAAATCAGGATCAGTGCGCGTGCTTCTCAACTTCCCGCAGAATCCCTCGGGATACAGCCCCACGGTTCAGGAGGCAAAGAGGCTCGTTGAGGAAGTGAAATCGCTCGCCGAGAACGGAACCAAGGTCATGGTATGGTGCGACGACGCGTATTTCGGACTTGCCTACGAGGATGACATTGAGAAGCAGTCACTTTTCGCATATCTTGCCGACCTGCATCCCAACGTACTCGCCGCAAAGATTGACGGTCCCACAAAGGAAGACTTCGCATGGGGATTCCGCTGCGGTTTCATCACTTTCGCAAGCAAGGGCATGACCGAGGAACAGTACGACGCTCTGGTCAAAAAACTCATGGGCACAATCCGCTCATCAGTCTCATGCTCATCAACTCCGCCGCAGACTCTGCTCCTCAAGGCATTCCAGAATCCTGAGACCGAAGCACAGAAGGCCGAGTACCGCAAGGTTTTGGAAAAGAGATACAAGCTCGTAAAGGATTTCGTCAACACGCACAAAAGCGACGAGGTTATACCGCTGCCCTTCAACTCAGGATACTTCATGTCGTTCAGCACAAAGACAGTGGACGCGGAACTTCTCAGGCAGACCCTGCTCAACGAAAGCGGAATAGGAACTATCTCCATTGACTCAAGGACGCTCCGTGTGGCATTCTCAAGTCTTGAGGAAGATAAAATCCCCGTCGTCTACAAGGCAATCTATGAGACTGCTGAAAAACTCGCGCGCTCATAAAAGAGTGGGACGGTCTCTCCTTCTGTTTGTGGCCGTCCTCGGATTTTCCACTTCTCTCGCAATCAGCCTCGCATCCTGCCGTGAGGAAAAGAATCCCACGGTCATAATCTGGACGGACAGACCGGAGCTGGCATCCTACGCCGAGCTTTTCAACACGACCCACAGCGACACAAAGGCAATGGTGATTTACAAGGACAGCCCTATCAGCTCCCTCCCGCCAATGAAAGGCGAGTACATTCCCGACCTGATTGTGGGACCCTGGCTCAAAAGCTCCACCAGCCGCAAATACTTCAAGCCGGTTGACTATCTCTTCAACGAAAAAAAACTCATCGCATCGGATTACTATGAGCAGCTGCTCAATTACGGAGTGCTGAACGAAAAGCAGTATCTGGTCCCGCTGAGCTTCAATCTTCCGGCCATAGTCTTCACAAAGGCAAACGAGGGACTGATAGAGAACGAGCACATCGTGACACTTGAGCTGCTCAGGGACTCCGCGGAAAAATTCAACAGAAGAAACAGAAATGATGAATATACATCCATAGGGTATGCGCCGTCATGGGACACCGATTTCATGTACATGGCGACAAGACTCAACGGAGCGTCATATCAGGAGAAGGGAAACGGATTCTCATGGAACGAAAAGGCCATAGCGAAGACCGTCTCCTTTTTCAGAAACTGGACTTCGGAAATCAACACGAGCACAGCGGCTGAGCAAAACTTCCAGTTCAAATTCCTTTATATGTCGAAGTACAGGCAGCTCTCGAACGGAAAATGCGCTTTCGCATACATGACGAGCGACGAGCTTTTCGCGCTTACCAACGAGCAGGCGGCGGGACTCACATTCAGATGGCTCGTAAAGGACAACAGCAGCGTGATGGTGGAGGACTCCATAATCACCATGGGCATCTACAAGTATGCGAACAACATCAAGGGAGCGGAAATCTTCATGGAGTGGCTCTCATCAGAGGAGACCCAGCAGGCCCTTATCCAGAGAACCGAAAAGATGCACCTGGACACAGTCGCTTTCGGAATTGCAGGCGGATTTTCTGCACTCAAGAACGTGAACGCGAATGTCTTCCCGACACACTACCGCGTGCTCCTTGGAAATCTTCCGACCGAGCAGAACCTTGACATGCCGAACATACTCCCCTACCGCTGGCCAGAGCTCAAGGCAAAGGTCATAGTGCCGTATCTGCAGGACAGCTCCAACACCGAAAACGATTTGGAAGAAGTGGATCCCATAGACATCAGAATTGAGGAGAACAACAAGGTTTATTAATGAAAAAGATTAGATTTTTTACCGCATTTTTTTTGACGCTGCTTTGCCAGGCATTTTTGTTTGCGAACACATCAACCTTCAACCAAGGAAATTTCGTAATCTCCATGAACGATGACTTCACTGAAATCACAATCAACGGAATCATCGAATGTAATTACAACGCGGACGTGATAATCCCCGACAATTTTGACGGCATCCCCGTAACAGAAATCGGAAGGAGCGCGTTCAGCTACAAGGACATGAAATCAGTCTCCATACCGAACAGTGTAAAGAAAATCGGCGAGGCCGCTTTTTATAATTGCACCTATCTTAAGGAAATCAACATCCCGGATTCAGTGACGGAACTCGGCCACTCAGTTTTCTACAGATGCCTTGAGCTCGAAAAAATCACAATTCCGTCCTCGGTCACAACAATCGGCAGCGAAGTTTTCACGGTCTGTCCGAAACTGAAGGAAATAAATTTTTTGGTCCGCGTATCGGAAATCAAGTACAGAACATTCTCTAGCTGCAAGTCCCTTGAGAGCATCACCTTACCGGACTCGGTGACAACAATCGGACAGAACGCATTCATCAACTGTGAAGCATTGAAGACCATAAAGCTCCCCAAGAACCTGAAGACAATCGGAAACGGCGCGTTTGAGTCCTGCTCATCGCTCCAGAACCCGGAGATTCCTGCATCAGTAACATCGGTCGGCACAGGTCTCTTCAAAGGATGCAACTCAATCACCCTGACATATAAGATTTCCATCGCACGGAGATTCAACACCGACATATTTTAATAGAAGAAAAAAATGAAATCCAACGAATATTCAGTAATTTACAGCGATCGCGACATTGTGGCCCTCAACAAAAAGAGCGGCTACCTGGTTGCGGCAGACCGATATGACAACGACTCCCCCAGGCTCGATGAGGCGGCGGAAACGGAATTCGGAAAACTTTTCGCAGTACACAGGATCGACACTGACGCGAGCGGGGTGGTAATCTACGCAAGAAATGAAAAGACACAGACCGAGCTTGCACAGCAGTTTCAGAACCGTGAGGTCAAGAGGATTTTTCACTGTCTAGTAAACGGAAGCCCCTCGTGGGAAACTCTTCACGTGGACTTAAAGCTTCTTCCCGACGGAGACCAGAGGCACAGAACCACGGTGAACAAAAAGACCGGAAAAATTGCCGTAACCGACTACAATTTCATCTGCCGCTGCGGTCCCTACTCATGGATTGAGGCCATACCACAGACGAGCCGCACACACCAAGTCCGCGTACATCTTCAGGAAAACGGAGTCACCATAGTCTGCGATCCACTCTACTCAGGGAACCAAAAGCCCGTGAGACTCAGCGACATCAAAAAGCGATGGAACGGAGACACGGATGAGGAGAGACCATTGCTTTCCCGGCTTGCCCTTCATCTTTACTCAATAGAAATCACACATCCTGCGAGCGGAGAAAAAATGTGTTTTGAGGCTCCATATCAAAAGGACATGGACGCGGTCAGAAAGCAGCTTGCAAAAATTTTCGGAGGGGATCCGCTTTCGAAAGCATGAGACGGCCGTTTTATTTTCTCGCATTAGTTTTCATCCTGAGTTTCCCGCATTTAATTTTCGCAGAGGGATTTTATTTTTCAGGTGAGTTTTTTTTGCGTGAGAGCAACGGCAATCAGGGGGAATACGTCTACGTCACGGACTCTTCCGGAAACAAGAGGCTTCTGAGCGAGCTGATTTGGGACGCGACCCCTGTTTTTGATTTCGGACTTTCGTTTGCGGGTGGATGGAAAAATCTGGGACTTGAGATTTCGGCAGGCTCGGCTCTTCCACTGCCATGCGGCAAAATGACAGACTCAGACTGGATGAACAACCAGGACTTTCCCGACTGCGACGACTCACTTTCTTCCATAAAATCACACTACACTGAGAGCATCTGCAAAACGGACTATTCTTTTACAATCTGCGCGGATTTTTTTTACGCATTCCGGCCCTCACCCTACTTTGCAATCAAACCCTCCTGCGGCATTGAGTACGACGCGTCATCGTTTACGGCATACGGACTGGACGGCGCATACTTTCTCCGGTTCTCCTCATACGATTACTGGGGATGGTGGAACGACGGATCTTCCAACAACAAAAAGGACACTGACAAAAACACAAAGGTCATACGGCTGAAAAGGGACACGCTGAAAATCTGGACTGGCTTTTCACTGGAGATTGCACCGGCGGCGAAATGGACGATTGAGGGATCGTTCGCGCTCAGTCCATACGTGTACATGGCATCCCTTGACGAGCACCTGCTTAAGGATGAAAATTACTACGACCTGATGAGCGGATTTTTCTCGTCGTTCAAGTGCGGTCTTTCGGGAAAGTACGCTGCGGGCGAAAGATTTGAGGTCAGTCTGGGGGCTGATTTCTCATACATGTCGAAAATCTACGGCAAGTCATATTCGCTTGGGTCAGACGGCTCGGCATATCGTTTGAATGATGTCCCTGCGGCGGATTCCATATCCCTGAGTTTCAGGCTGGGAGCGAGATACCATTTTGTGAAAAAGGATTAAAAAGGAGGCTATCATGCTTAAAGGAAAATTTATCGTTCTGGGAGTGAGCGGAAGCATTGCGGCGTACAAGGCGGCGTCCCTCGCAAGTCTTTTGGTGAAGGCGGGATGCGACGTGCAGGTTATAATGACCGAAAACGCGACAAAACTTATCAGCCCCATTACCTTCGAGACACTCACGGGCCACAAATGCCTCACCGACACCTTCGACAGAAATTTCGAGCACAAGGTCGAGCACATCTCCATAGCAAAAAGAGCCGACCTTTTTATGATTGCACCGGCCACAGCCAACGTAATCGCAAAAATCGCCAACGGACTTGCCGACGACATGCTCACGACGACCTTTCTCGCCTGCAAGTGTCCTAAAATCATCTCGCCCGCAATGAACACGCAGATGCTCATGAATCCAGTAACCCAGGACAATCTTGAGAAATGCCGGCATTACGGAATCAAGGTGGTGGAGAGCGCGGAGGGACATCTTGCTTGCGGTGACAGCGGAAAGGGAAAGATGCCAGAGCCCGAGGTTCTTTTCTCATGGATTGAGAACGAGGTCGCATTTGAAAAGGATCTTGCGGGAAAAAAGATTCTGGTTACGGCGGGTCCCACGAGGGAGGCACTTGATCCGGTGCGCTACATAACGAACCACTCCAGCGGAAAGATGGGATATGCCATAGCGAAGGTTGCGGCGGAAAGAGGCGCGGATGTAACGCTTGTCTCAGGTCCGGTGAATCTTCCTGAGCTTCCATTTGTCAAGACTGTGAAAATCACTTCAGCTGCGGAGATGGCGGAAAAGGTGATCGCGGCTTTCCCGGAATGCGATGCCATAATCAAGGCGGCGGCGGTTGCGGATTACAGGCCAAAAACAACAAGCGATGAGAAAATCAAAAAAAGCGGGGACAATCTTTCGCTTGAGCTGGAGCGGACCCAGGACATACTCAAGACACTCGGCGAGATGAAACAGAGCTCGGGCAAAAAGACCGTCCTCTGCGGATTTTCCATGGAGACCGAAAACCTGATTGCAAACAGCCGTGCCAAGCTTGAGAAAAAGAATCTCGACATGATTGTGGCGAACAGCCTTCGGGTGCAGGGAGCCGGATTCGGAGGAGACACAAACGTTGTCACCATAATCACAAGGGACGGAGAGAGGGAGCTTCCCCTGATGAGCAAGGAAGACGTGGCCGTGGAAATACTTAACGAGTTGAAAGTGGAAAGATGAAAACGAGAAGATTATTAGGGGTAAAAAAATGAATGTTAAAAAGATTAGTATAAGTGACATGGATGGATTTCGGATTGGGAACTCGCAGAATTATGAGGCAATGACCGGGGTTACGGCGATTGTGTTCGACAAAAAGAACGTTTGCGGCATAGACATAAGCGGAGGCGGACCTGCTGCCCGTGAGTCGGCTCTTTTTCATCCCCTTTCGGCACAGCAGTCGGTGACGGCTCTCTTGCTTTCGGGAGGCTCGGCTTACGGACTTGCGGCATCGACCGGAGCCATGCAATATCTTGAGGAGCGGGGCATGGGATTCCACCTCGGAGACATAGTCGTCCCCATTGTACCACAGTCCTGCATCTTTGACCTCGGCATAGGTTCGTCCAAGGTGAGGCCAGACGCGAAAATGGGATACGAGGCCTGTGTGGACGCGGAGAAAAATCATCCTGTGAGCGGAAGCGTGGGAGGCGGAACAGGTGCCACGGTCGGAAAAATCTGCGGCATGGCAAGGTCCCAAAAATCCGGGATAGGATACGCTGCGTTCCAGGCGGGTGAGCTTAAGATGGCGGCGGTGGTAATCGTGAATGCGCTCGGGGATGTCTTTGACTACAAAAGCGGAAAAAAGGTCGCGGGATTTACCACGGAGGACAGAAAATCTTTCGCGGACATGGAGGATTTCATGTACGGAATGCAGGCGTCCTTCGTCAAGGGAACCAACACGACGATTGGTGCCGTGATCTGCAACGGAGATTTCTCGCAGCAGGAGATGTGCAAGATTGCGGCGATGACACGCTCGGCCCTGGGTCGCTCAATCAGCCCGGTGGGAACAAGCGCGGACGGAGACACGGTTTATGCCATTTCGACAGGCGGTGTGAAAGCGAACTGCAACGTGGCGGGACTTCTCGCATGCAGGGCACTCTCGGAGGGGATTCTGGACGCGGTGGAAAGCTCAAAGATGGATGACGGGGAGTATCTGAAAATCATCGCCCGGCATTAAAAGTTCCTTAAATTCAACAAAATACGCAAAGAGTATAAAAAATTGGTGAATTTAATCAAAAACATGGACTTTTGCTTTCACAATGCCGAAATTTAATGATATAATGAGGTAGAATCGCTCGGGACATTCCGTAAGGAAATGTATTCCGGCAAAAAAAAATATTTTAAATAAGTTTAAAAGGTATGGAGAATACCTAAGGAGACCGTTTGTTATGGAAGGCAAAAAAAATAGCAAGCTTGTAACGAAAATCCTTATCATCACTTTGGTGGTCATCGGGGCACTCAGCATCGCCCAGATTCTGCTCATCTCGTCACACACCCGGAACATCGTAGGACAGTCCTATGAGGAAGAATGCACGGAGCTGACGAAGCTCTACACAAAGCAGCTGTCCGAAAAAATCACAGAATACATGAGTCTTTTGCAGACATATACAAACGCGGACGTCGTAAAGACCGGAGACCCCGCACAGATTGTCGCATGGCTCCAGAGCAACGCCGACATCAGGGACCCACAGTTTGATTACGTCGCATTCGTTGACAGAGAGGGAAACTTTGACTCGGACATCAACACGCATACGACTGTCACCGAAAGATCATACTATCTGGACATCATCAAATCCGGAAAGGACGAGACGATGGATGATCCCGTGGCTTCAAAAGTCTCCGGAAAAACAATCGTCCACATCTGCAAGGCCGCGCGCTACAACGGAAACATCATCGGATTTTTCACCGGAATCGTCTCGCTTGAGACCCTGCAGAACATTGTTCGCAACATCAAGATTGGAACCTCGGGAAAGGGATCCCTTTTCGCGGGAAACGGAGACTTGATCGCCACATCCGCCGATGACGAGGAGCTTGTAGTGGGAAATTTCAAGGCCATCCTCGCACAGTCAGATTTCAACAATAGAGTCCAGCAGTCCCTGCACTCTGGAAACGCAAGCGGAGAATGGGCGAATTTCGGAGGAACCAAGAACTACATCACCTACGCGCATGTCTCAAACACCCCGGCATGGATGTTCTTCTTCAACATTGACGAAAGCCAGGTCTATCATGCGGCAAACACCGTCGTCAGCTGGACCATCGGAGCCTGTGTCGCCGTGGCATTGGCACTTTTGTTCATCATCGGATTCATGATCATCAAATCCCTCAAGCCGCTCCACATCGTTCAGACCACAATCGACGGAATAGCGTCTGGTAACGCTGACCTCACCAAGAGAATCGAGCTGAAGAACATGGAGAACAACGAGATCGGAGGCGTGGTAGACGGATTCAACAGCTTCTCGGAAAAGCTTCAGGAAATCATCCGCACGCTCAAAATCTCAAAGGAAGGCCTCGTAAACACAGGAAAGGCCTTGAACCAGAGCACAACGGAGACCACGGACTCAATCTCCAGCATCATCAAGACAATGGACAGTCTCGGCGAGGACATAAGCAACCAGTCGCAGTCAGTTACCCAGACAGCACAGGCCGTCAACCAGATTGCCGGAAACATTGAATCCCTCAACCAGATGGTCGAAATGCAGGCCTCAAGCGTAACACAGGCATCAAGCGCGGTTGAGCAGATGATCGGAAACATCAACTCGGTTGACATGTCCGTAAACAAAATGGCGGTCGCTTTCTCTGACCTTGAGCAGAAGGCCGTTCTCGGTGTAAAAAAGCAGGAGGACGTAAACACACTCATCAAGACGATCGAAGCCGAGTCAAAGACCCTGCAGGAAGCAAACTCAGTAATCTCAAGCATCGCAGAGCAGACAAACCTTCTCGCCATGAACGCCGCAATTGAGGCAGCCCACGCCGGTGAGGCAGGAAAGGGATTCAGCGTAGTCGCCGACGAAATCCGAAAGCTCTCAGAGACATCGTCATCACAGTCAAGGACAATCGGTGAGCAGCTCAAAAAGATTTCGGCAACAATCACCCACATCGTCCAGGCATCCCTCGACGCGGGAAAGGCATTTACGAACGTTTCCTCGGAAATCAACAACACGAGCTCACTGGTTCAGGAAATCAAGCACGCAATGTCAGAGCAGGCAAGCGGCTCACAGCAGATTTCTCAGGCCCTCAGCAACATGAACAACAGCACGTCGAACGTCCGAACCGCATCAGAGCAGATTTTCGAGGAGAACAAGTCAATCCTCAGCGAAATCAAGACACTGCAGAACGCCACGAACAACATGAGAAACGGAATGGACGAGGTTACATCCGAAACCAAGCAGATCAGCGCGACCGGAAAATCGCTTTCAAATCTTTCCAACGAGATGGCGAAATCCATCGACGGAATCGGCTCGCAGATTGACCAGTTCAAGGTCTGACGAACCGACCCGGCACCAAGACAAGCTCCCGTTTCCAGGCGGGGGCATTTTTTTTCTCATGGAAAAACCGGGAAAAAGGCTGTCCCACCTGTTGAAATTTTTGCCTGTACAGTGTATGCTATATAGAAAGATTTTTTAACGTTTCGGAAAGTGGGATTGTATTATGGAAATATCAAAGTATGAATTGGATGAGTGTGCCGGTTACATCAACAGCTGCCGTCAGGAAGCCGCAAAGAGACTGGTCGGGCAGAAAGAAGTAATCGACGGGATTATGACCGCGATGATTGCCGGCGGACACATTTTGCTTGAGGGAGTGCCGGGTCTCGCAAAAACACTCGCTGTAAGAACCTTCGCTGAAATCTCAGGACTTGAGTACAAGCGCATACAGTTTACACCCGACCTTCTTCCGGCAGATGTCACAGGTACACTGATTTACCAGCAGGCACTTGGAAAATTCGCCGTGCGCCGTGGACCGGTATTCTCAAACGTGGTCCTTGCCGATGAAATCAACCGTGCCCCCGCAAAAGTACAGTCCGCGCTCCTTGAGGCAATGGCCGAGCACCAGGTAACGATTGGTGAGACGAGCTATCCCCTGCCGGAGCCGTTTTTCGTGCTTGCGACCCAGAACCCGATCGAGCAGGAGGGAACCTACAATCTTCCCGAAGCCGAGCTGGACCGTTTCTTAATGAAGCTGGTTGTGCCCTACCCCACGCCCGAAGAGGAAATCCAGATTGTAAAGTCCAACGGAGAAGCCATGAGCCAGCCGGTTCTCTCGGTTTTCCCTGCATCCGCCATTGAAAGATGCAAGAGCGCAGTCAAGGCAATCACAGCGGACGACAAAATCATCAATTATATAGTCTCCATAGTCAATGTCACACGTCCCGACCAGACACGCAACGAAAGACGCAGCTCCTCGGCCCAGAAAAAGAACGACATCATGCACTACATCTCATTCGGAGCATCCCCGCGTGCCGGAATCGCACTCCTGCAGTGCTCAAAGGTAGCGGCTCTTTTTGCTGGACGCAGCTTCGTACTTCCTGAGGATGTGCAGTCGGTGGCAAAACCGGTTCTCAGGCACAGGCTTGTCCTCAACTACGAGGCATCGGCAGACAACGTATCAACAGACGACCTCATCTCCAAAATCATTGAGCTCATGCCGCTTCCGTAACGAGGGTCGCATTTATGGATACAGCGACTTTAACAAGAAAAGCGAACCTCCTGCACCTCACATCGCTGAGCCTTGCGGAGGGTATGCGCAACGGTTCATTCAGGTCCCTTTACAAAGGCCGCGGAATAGATTTTCAGGGAGTGCGTGAGTATTTCGACGGTGATGACGTGCGTGCGATTGACTGGAACGTTACAGCCCGCATGGGTCGTCCCTTCGTGAAGCAGTACGACGAGGAGAGGGATTTGAACGTCCTTCTTCTGATTGACGTCTCACGCTCCATGAGGTCAGGATCCGGCAGACGGTCCCGGCTTGAGATAGCTGTGGATTGCGCGTCCCTCATGACACTTGCGGCATACCATAACTCATCCCCCGTCGGCGCGATAATATTCGACGGAAAGGTTCAGTTCAACTGTCCTCCGGCGGCAGGCCACGATCAGGTCATGCTCCTGCTCTCTCAGTTTGAGAAAATCGGGGAGACCTCATCAAACGGATCCATCATGGACACGGCACTTCTCGCGGCACAGAGAGTCCTGAAAAAACGCACGCTCATAATGATTTTCTCGGATTTCCGCACGTCATCATGGGGACAGCCCTTCGGACATCTCTGCCAGAGAAACGATGTGGTCGCGGCAAGGATTACGGACACTCTTGACGACCTCATTCCTCCGGTTGGCTCCATTCCGTTCTCAGATCCCGAAAGCGGCAAACGCATGATCCTCCCCACATCCTCATCGAAGTTCCGACGCATGTGGAGGCAGGACAACGAGCAGCGCATGGAGCAGTGGAAGCACGAATGTCTCCGCCACGGTGGATATCCCATGACCATAGCAACAGGCACGGATCCTCTCCGCGAGCTGACACGCTTTTTCCTGGCAAGGGAGCAGTAAGATGAAAAAGATTTACGTCCTTGCCGCAAGCATTTTATTCTCTCTGATTTTCCTTTCACCCGCTTTTTCACAGAGCAGCTCCACGGAAGATTTCGTGCAGCAGATTCTGGTTCCCAAGGACATTTATGTAGGTGACCACGTTCAGCTTCACTACACCTTCAACAGTCCCATAGATTTTTTCGCGCTTTCGGATCCCTCAAGGATTGAAGGCGACGTGCTTACACTGAACCCGAAGAGCCCGGCTTTTGTCTCGCCCGACGAATCCTTTACAGTAAACGACGTGTCCCTGCACCGCAACGGAATGAGCTACACGCTTTTAATCGCCTTTATTCCTTGGCGTCCCGGACAGCTTGAGTTCCCGGAGTTCGACCTGAACGAATATTGCAGGACCACGGATTTCACAACGACCGTTACGGAAAGCGAGGTTCCCATAGAAAATCTCGTGCAGTACAAGATGAAGCTCCAGAGCGTGACGGTTCTTTCCCTCGTAGAAAGCATGGGAGCCACGGGAATCAGACCGGCAATCTCCCCGAGGCTTCTTCCTGGAACGACATACACAGTGTGGACCCTGATCATCGTGGGCATACTGGTGCTTTTTGCGGCCGGTTTCGCTCTTGCAAAGATGAGGGCAATCAAGGAAGCGTATTACAATCTGCTTGAGTACCTGGGATTCCTTAAGAACGTCCATACCGCCAAGAGAGGACTCAAAAAACTCTCCGAAAAAAATTGCGACGACGGTGACTTTGCGGCACAGTGGCAGAAAATCGTCAGGAACTACCTGGACTACCGCTTCGAGGTTCCATTCTCCTCGGTCACCACGAAAAGGATTGCATCCGTAATCAACACGGCGACCGGAAACATGCTCGGTGAAAGACAGGAGAATGCCGTAATGGACATTGTTTCTCTTTTCATGCGCACCGACTATATCATTTTCGCACAGAACTCGATCGACTCCAAGCAGCTTCCCCTTGAGGACCATCAGGCGGCATTCAGTGAGGGCGAGAGGAACAAAATCGTGGAGATTACCGAAAAAGCCATAGACGGTCTTGAGGCGAAGAACACGGACGAAGGAGGCGACTTATGATGGAATTTGAGAATCCGGGCGCATTCTTCCTCCTGCTGCTCATCCCGCTTTTTTTCTTCCTGCGCTACGTGAGGATTTTTTCACCCATAACATTCCCGCTGACACTCGGCGACTGGCACGGAAAATTTTTCAACTGGAACAGCCGTCTCAGGCAGATTGCGTCGACCCTTTCCACGGTTCTTGCGGTGTCAGGTTTCGTAAGCCTCATCATCGCCTATTCGAACCCGGTCATACATCATCAGGAAAAGATTTACTCTTCCAGGGGTGCCGACATACTTTTCGTACTGGACACAAGCCCCTCAATGGCGGCAAAGGACATGTCCGACATGAAGAGGATTGACGCGGCGAAACAGGCAATCAAGGCTCTGCAATCCGAAAGCACTGGAGATTCCGTGGGACTCGTGGAGATGGCAAAGGAAGCGGCCGTGGTTGTTCCCCCGACAATGGACCGCAACGTATTCTTCAGCAAGCTTGACGACATAGTGCTCGGAGAGATGGGAGACGGAACTGCCATAGGAAACGGACTCGCATGTGCCATAATGCACCTTGAGTCATCGCGCTCACCCAGAAAAAGCATAGTGCTGATTACCGACGGAGAGAACAACGCGGGAACGATTCACCCCCACACGGCGGCACATCTAGCGCACGACAAGAACATCTCGCTGTATGTCCTTGGAATCGGCACAAAGGGAACCGTACCGCTTGAGTACATGGACCCCATGACAGGAAAAATCTACTCGGGATTTTTAAACTCAAATTACGACAGCACGGTTCTTGCCCAGATTGCGGCGGAGGGCGGCGGAAAATTCTTTGAGGCGGAGTCACTTTCAGCTCTTTCCCAAACTCTTGACTCGGTGGAGAGAAGCGAAAGTCTCGTTCAGACATACCACATAAAGAACATGGACGAGGAATTCTACAGGCTTTTCATCGCACTTGGAGCCGCGTTCCTGGTTTTCGCAGTCTTCATCCGCAGGTTCGCCCTGAAGGAGGTTCTATGAATTTCTTCATTGAAAAACCGAAGGTCCTGTACCTCCTCTTGCTTTTGATTCCATACGGCTGGTATATGTTCTCGCGTTTCGCACGGATTGTGAAAAACCTCGGAAGACAAAAGGCCCTTGTGAAGGACGAAAACCTGCTCTCAAAATACAAGGTGAATTTTTCCCTGCGCACAGTATTCCGTATGCTCGCGTGGGTGATGATCGTACTTGCCTACGCCGGTCTCTCGTGGGGAACGAATTTCATCCCCGTGCAGAAAAACGGACGTGCCGTAAGCATGGTGTTCGACATCTCATACAGCATGGAGGCTAAGGACGGACCTGGAGAAATCACGCGTCTTCAGGCGGCGGCTGCCTATGCTGGAAGGCTCCTTGACAACATTCCGAACACATCGGTTTCGGTGGTGCTCGCAAAAGGTGACGGAGTTGTGGCGGTTCCTCTCACGGAAGACACGGAATCCGTGCGCTCCATTTTGACGGTCCTCTCCCCAACCATGATGACATCGCAGGGATCCAGTCTCGGAAAAGGAATTGAGACGGCCATCACATCCTTTCCCCCTCAAAGCGCGCAGTCAGACTATATATGGCTTTTTACCGACGGAGAGGAAACGGACTCGGCACTGCAACTGGCGCTCACACAGGCGGCGAAATACGGAATCCCGGTCGCGATAATAGGATTCGGTTCCGAGAGGGAAAGCACTGTTCTCGCGGGAGACGGAAGCACAAAGGTAAAGACGGCTCTGCGGGCGGCATCCATACAGGAGACCATAGAGGCCGTAAAAAAACGCACCTTCTCGCAATCCGGAAGCATACTCATGCCGGACCTTTTCTACGTTGACGCATCCGAAGTCGGATCCGCGAACAAGCTGCTCTCAAGTCTTCTGAAAAAGAGCGGAAATCCCATAACAAGCTCGGGCGACCTTGCGAACGAGGAGACATCCACGGTGTACGAGCTTCAGACTGTGGACCGTCACAACATCTTCCTGATTTTCGCGGTCGTGTTCATAGCGATCTCATTCATCTTCGGCGAGCTCCAGATTACCCTGCCCAAAAGAAAGAAACTTGAGGCGGAGGCGGCCCTTGCCATTTTCTCAATTTTCCTGACAGGATGCTCGGCACAGAGAATAAAGGACGGCTCAAAGATTCTTGAGGGAAGGCTGAACTGGAACCGCAAGGACTATCAGGAGGCGGTCGCGGATTTCATGGACGTTGAGCAGAACGCGGGCGACCGTGGAGATCTCGAGATTCAGCAATACGCGCTCTACGGGCTTGCCACCACATATCTCATGCAGAACGAAAATTCATCCGCACAGGCACGCTACGAGCAGATAAATCCCGACGCACCAGATGAAATCAGATTCTCAGTGCTCTACAACTCAGGAATCATCGAGCACAGGAACGGAAACTACTCGGCGGCGGCAGAATTTTTCAAGCAGGCGCTCCTGATAAAAAGCAGCGACGTGGACGCAAAAATCAACCTTGAGCTTTCACTCAAAGAGGCGACCGCACACGCAAACGCACAGGAAGCACAACTCACGCCGATTTCAGAAAACACGGATGAAATCTCTACAATGGAAAACGCAATGTATACCACTATACGGGAGAACGAACAACAGCAATGGAAAAATCGTCAGCAAGAATCAGAAAGTTCTGGATTGGATTATTGATTTTACTCGCGCAGCTCTCCGGCGTACTTTGCATCCAAAAGGCATCGGGAGCCGCAACATGGCAATACCTCCAGTCCCTTCGCTTCAAAAAGGCGGAGAAATATTTTTTTACCGCGACCGACTGCTCATTCTCCGTGAACATTGAGAACATCACGCCCGACAAAATCACAGTCGCTGTAAATGACGTGCCGCAGAACTCAAGCTTCATCTCCATGAGGAAAGAGACTTACATCCCGTCGTCAAATGCCAGCAGCGACCAGTACGGAACCAAAATCATACTCACGTTCAGGTTCAACGAGCCGGGAGCGTATCAGATAAAGGCGGTGGACGTAAAGGCGGACATCTACTACTGCAGGATTCCCATAGAGTCAGTATATGTATACGAGAACCCGAGCATAGTGCATCCGAGGATTTTCGTCACTTTCGAGGACCAGAGGTACGCATCGGCAACCCCAAGCCGCTCCATAGACGCGTCGGCAGGAGACCACATCCGCTTCACGCTCTTCATCCGCTATGCCACTCAGATTGTCGATTTCTACTGGAGCATTCCCGAGAACTCGCTTTTTACCGAAGTGGAAAGATTCGACATCACAAGGCAGAGCGTAAACACGACGGAATTCTCCCCGGATTCGGTTCCAATCGCCACCTTCGACTGGCAGCCCCTGAAACAAGGCTCGTATAAATTCCCGGATTTTACTGTCACGGCAATCTCTTTCGGAGGAATCAGGCAGTCCGTCGCGGTTCCGTCATACAAGGTCAAAGTCGGTCCCAAGGCATCAAAACCGGCGGTGAAAAAGGAGAGCGAGATTTTCTCATACGCATTCTCGGAGAATCCCGCGCAGACAACCCCGGAAGCGGAGGTAGCACCGATCCATGTGAACACCGAGGAGCTTTTGCAGCTGCACAAAAAGGAAAGATATTCCGTCCCATTCACAAGCACGGCAAGAAAGGAGCGTCAGGAGGCGGAAAAGAAAGCCGGACTCAATCCATCGCAGAATGAGCCGAACATTCCGCTTCTGATAATCATCTGGGTGATTTTCATAGTCGTGCTTGCGGGAACCGTGATTTTCTTCCTGCTCCACAAGATTCCGGCGGCTGCGACCTGTTTCGTGAGCGCGATCATCATCCTGATCAGTGCCGTCATTTACTCACGCTGGGCATCCACAAAGACTGCCGTCTTCAAGGGCGGTGAAATCAACTCCATACCCGAGGACGAGAACTCATCAGGTGTTTTCGTAATTCCGGGAACCGTAATCAGGATAGAGCGGGAATCAGGACGCTGGGTATACATCAGGTGCAACGACACTTACGGCTGGGTCAGAAAAGACTCCCTGCTTGAGATCCGCTGAGAGAACGGAGACTGAGATGGATTTCGGCGACATTTTGAATCAGTGGGACAAGGAACAGAAAACCCCGGCAAAAAAGCAGGTGCAAAAACCGAACAAAAAGGCGAACGCACCGAGCGCGGAGGAAAAGGAGCTCAGGCGGCAGGGCTACACGAGCTTCGAAAATCAGTTCAAGACGAGCGTAAATCCCATTGAGGCATGGCTGAACCGTCACGGAACCATAGACAAGGACAAAATCAACGAGCAGGCGGAAAGGGAGGCTGAGCTTGCGGACAGGGAATACCTCAAGAACATGAGACCCGAGGCAATCCTTGACCTGCACGGACTCACGCGCGACGAGGCATGGGGACGCATGGACGCTTTCGTAACCGACTGCACAAGACGCGGACTCAGGAAAATCATGGTGATTCACGGAAAGGGAAACCACAGCCACGACTCGGATCCGGTTCTCGGACTTATGGTAAGACAGTTCATCGAGCAGGACGCAAGGCTGGGACGCTCAGGGCACCCGGACAGATATAACGGCGGAAGCGGCGCGACATGGATTCTCATCAAGGGATCGGAACACTCAAAAAATCGTTGACGGCGAGTTTTTTGAAGTAGTCTAAATAAAATCAGCAAATCTACCGATAAATAATAAGAGAACCTTTAAAAACTCCTTAACCGGGGCTTTTTTTGGTATGAAACCCTAGTGTAAAAATAAGGTAGATGTAAATGAGCATTTTAATAGTTGGAATCGTCATTTTATTAGTGGTTGCCGCAATCGTTGTCTTCATGGGAAAAAAGGGTGACTCGTCAAAAAAGCTGTCCTTCGGAGGCGGAAAGAGCAAAACTCAGGCTCAGATTATCCGTGACGCGAACAAAAAGCTTGAGAAGAACCCGCAGGACGCAGAGGGACTCATGGAGCTTGCCGACGTCTATTTCTCCAACAAGCTGTGGGACAAGGCTCTGCCAATCTACGACCAGCTCTTCAGGCTCGCCACCAAGGACCCGATGGTAGACGGATTCAAGGCCGTCCTTCGCCACGGTATCTGCGCGGTAAATCTGGACAAAACCCAGGAAGCCCTCGCATCGCTCAACTCGGCGTACAAGCTGGAGCCGCGTAATTATGACGTGAACCTGAACCTTGGAATCGCAATGTACAAGGAAAAACAGTACGACAAGGCCATCCCCTGTCTTAAAAAGGCGCTGATTCTGAATCCTGAGGCGGAGGGAGTCTACTTCATCCTCGGACAGAGCTACTATCAGGGACACCATTACAGGGACAGCCTTCCCTGCTTCAAGCGCGCGCTGGGTGAGGATCCCACGAACAAAGAGGCTCTTTTCTGCATGGCCGACGCGACCAACATGGAGGGACACGGAGATCAGGCTATCAAGGTCTTCATGCACCTGCGTCCGGATCCTGTGTACGGTCCCCGCTCATGTCTTGAGGCCGGTATGTACCACATGAAGACAGGTGATTTTGACGCCGCCATCCAGGATTTTGAGATCGGTATGAAGCACAAGGACGTCCCGCAGGATGTCATGCTCGACCTTGAGTACAGGACCGCGCAGTGTTTCTTCAGCAAAAATGATTTCGGACAGGGACTTGTGTACCTGAACAAGATCCGCACGGTGAACGCAAACTACAAGGACGTCAACGCGCTTGCGAGCCGCTATCAGGAGCTGAGCCAGAACAAGAACCTTCAGGTCTATCTTTCAGCGGGTGCGTCTGATTTCGTGGCCCTTTGCCGCAAGTTCATAGAGACAGTCTACCGGGGATCCCAGGTCAAGGTCATGGACATAAACGTGCAGCCGGCATATACCGACATCACGGCGGAAGTTGACTCACCGAAATGGACCGACACCGAGATTTTCCGCTTTTTCAGGACATCAGGCTCCACGGGAGAGCTTTATGTGCGCGACTTCCACGGACACATGCATGACGTAAAGGCCGACAGAGGATTCTGTATCACGGCGGGAATCTTCACCGAGGAAGCCCACAAATACATTGAGGGACGACCTCTTGACCTGGTGGAAAAAGCCAAACTCACCAAGGTTCTTAAGGCAGTGAGCATTTAAGGAAAGCATTCAAGGATTCTGAGCAGTAACACAACACACAAAACATCCTTCATAAAACAAAAAACCCCTGAATGTCATAAGACGCTCAGGGGCATTTTATTTCAATGCGATTTCATCAAACAGACTGATTTACTCAGTGCATACGCGGTTTAACAAGTGCAAACGCGATTTACTCGGCGCAAACCTCGGTTTACTCACCGCAAACCAGGCGGAATCCGTTCAGGTAGTAGCGCTCGTCTGCCTTGGATGAGTGGCGGTTGGAGACACGGCATACACCGCTTCCGTCACCGTAAGTGCTTGCCCTTGATCCTCCGCGAAGAACCTTTACACCGCTTCCTGATGAGGGTCCCTTTGTGTTCCTTGAGCTTCCGTCAAGATAGAACTTGGGATCGTAGTTGTCCCAGCACCATTCCCATGCGTTTCCGCTCATGTCGAAAAGTCCGAGTGAGTTCGGAGCCTTTGTGGCCACCTCGTGGGTCTTTCCCTCGCAGTTGCCCTGATACCAGGCCACCTCGTCAATATTGTCGCTTCCTGAGTAAAGGAACTTGTCTCCGTTCTCACCGCCGCGGGCCGCATATTCCCATTCAGCCTCGGTCGGAAGTCGGTATCCGTTCGCGTTGAAGTTGCAGGTGATTCCCTCGGAGTTCACCCAGTGAGTGATGTCGAAGTCTCCGTTCTTTGAGTAACAGGGATTGAGTCCCATCTTCTCGCTCAGCTCGTTGCAGAAAATCACGGCATCAAGCCAGCTCACGCACTCGACCGGCAGCTTCTCTCCCTTGAAATATGAGGGGTTCTTTCCCGTCACCTTCTTGTAGAGCTCCTGTGTCACCTCTGTCTTGGACATCTTGAATGAATCTACAGCGGCACCGTGGACGGGGTACTCGTCTTCCTCACCGTCAGCAGCTCCCATGGAAAATGAACCGCCCTTGACGCTAACCATCTCGACCATTGCCTCAAGTTCCGGGTCAACCTCAACCTTTTCCTTGGCTCCTGACGCAAAGACTGACGCAGCCAGAGTCATCGCCGCACAAAACGCAATCATTTTTTTCATTTTATTTCCTCCAAGAGAAGACCCGAAACCGGCAGCCCGGAAATCAAGTCCCGAAAATTAAATTTTCTCCAATGTCGATTAGAAAAACAACATCTTATTCTTATATGTTACCACAAATTCCAAGAAAAGAAAAGTGTTTCATGGAAAAATCAGGGAAAATCAGCTAAAACATAACAGCCTCAATGCCGCCATAACTTTCCACTTTCCACTCTCAACTTTCCGCTCGCCTACCGCTTGTCCTCCATCACCTTGATGATTTCGCCTATGTACATGGTGTGGAAATCGTCGTTGCGGTAATTCTGCTTGAGCATCTTTTCTTCTATAAAACAGTCGGGGTCAAAGGGCTGGGCATAGAGTTTCCTGCAAATCAACACGAGGCGGGCCTGCTTGATCCACGGGGTTCCGTTCATGTACTGCACGTCCAGTTTCGCGGTTCTGAGCTTGTCCTCGTCTCTTCCGGAGTGGCTTCCGCAATAATTCAGCGCGTTGCGGTATTTATCGGGGAGAATGCTGAGTGAAAAAGTGTCCGTCGCGTCGATTATTTCCTTTGTGTAACGCTGCGGTCTCAGGTAGATTGTGGCCACGTCCTTGTTCCACAGCTCGCCGAGTCCTCCCCAGCTTGCAGTCATGGTGTTCACGCGCCCCGTAACGATGTTTCCCTCCTCATCGTAGGATTTCGTACATGCGGTGACAAGCATCCAGTCCTTGCTTATCATTTTGATTGCGTTGTCGCTGATCTGCTCCGGCCTTATTTCCTTGAACATGATTCTTCTCCTCTAATGCTTTGGACATAAAAAAAGCCCGATGAAAATCCATCAGGCCTAATTTCTGGAGATGACCGGACTTGAACCGGTTACCTCTTGCATGCCATGCAAGCGCTCTAGCCAGGTGAGCTACACCCCCATTTGATGTTAAATATTTTACTGTTTTTTTGGATTTTGGTCAAGGGGTGTTAAAAAATAAATCGGTGAAAAGAAAAGCCTATCAGACCCCGCTGAAGTTTATCCAGAAATATATGCGATTCCAGCCTCATCAAAAAGAGTACAAAATATTTTACATTTTATGTAAATTATTCTTGACAATCATTTCACCGCGTGCTATATTAAAAGCATGAAAGAAACTTTGCGTGCTCTCAGGGAGCGTAACAGCTATTCTCAGGCGGCGGTGGCGTCTTTTCTCGGCATTTCGCGTCAGATGTACATCAAATACGAGAGCGGTGATGCAGTTCCTCCTTCAAAAACGGTGGTTGCCCTGTCAAACTTTTACGGAGTGCCTTACGAAGTGATTCTGGACGACAAGCTAAATCCGGAAAAGCTTGAAAAACAGGAAGCGCTTTATCAGATGGGCGACTCATCCCCAATGGAGGTCCAAAGTCCAGTCATGGCTCAGGAAAAAACATGCCCGGGTCCGTCCTATTATCTTAAATCCATTATGGAAATGCTTCCGAAGCTTCTTTACAACGAACAGCTTAAGGTGCTTGCAAAACTTTCCGGCATGATACAAAAAGAGACGGAAGAAAAAATCCAGCCGGATGAAAAAATGGACGCATATTACAGGCTGCTTGGTTTTTCTGACAAACTGCATTTAACATCAAATGGACGAGGGTGGACTAGGGAGGAACTTTATGAGCGATGAAAAAGTCTTTTTTGACACCAATATACTCGTTTATTTTGTAGATGGAAATGACACAAGAAAGCAAAATATTGCGCAAGACCTGGTGAAAAGGGCCGTCCAAAATGGAAACGGAGTTATTTCAACCCAGAGTCTGCAAGAATTTTTCAATGTCATAACTAAAAAATGCCTTTGCTCCAAAAGCGATGCAAAAACTCTTGTGGGAATGTTTTCCGAGCAGTTTCCCGTAGCTCAGGTGTCTGTTCCGCAAATTCAAGGGGCCATCGACATTTGCATTAAGCATGGTCTTTCGTTCTGGGACTCCCTTATTCTCTCCAGCGCAAATGACAGCGGATGCACTGTCGTCTATTCCGAGGATATGAACAGCGGAGAGTCCATAGGCAGCACGAGGGTTTTGAATCCGTTTGTAGAATGAAGTGAACGCGTGAAAAAAACTCATGGACACGCTTTGACAAGCAAGGAGCATGTCCTGAGAATCTATTGGGAACTTCTAAAAATTTCAGTTTTTAGAGATTGCTTATTTTCCAAAAAACGAGAGAATTTTTCCGATGAGAGCCTTTATCTTCACGAGGAAGGACGCGCCGGCAGTTATGGCACCGATGGAGCTTCCCAGGTTCGCGAGGAGGAATACCAGCAGCACCCGGAGAATACGGTTGGAATAGAATCCCTTGAGAGATGACGCATCCTCCTGCATGTTCTCCATGTCCGCCACCTTTGGCTTGCACACGAGCCCCTGCACTATGCCCGCGATGATTCCGGCACCTATGAGGGGATAAAGCGAACTTATGGGAGAGACCGCCGCCGCCACAAGAATCGTGAGGGGATGACCTCCGGCAATGATGGTGAAGACCCCGGCAAAAATCGCGTTGCAGAGAATCCACCTGCGCACCATGCCTATTCCGATTTCCTTTCCGCCAAAGACAAAGCCCAAAGCGATGGCCGCGACAATCAGGACGGGAAGAACCCACGCGAAGATTTTTGCGCCAACGGATTTCGGGGGCACGGATGAGATGTCGGAGCAGTCGGAGTTTTCCTCTCCCGACGCAAGTTTCTGCAGATGAGCCTCCACGCCCGGAAGATGCCCCGCACCAAGGACCGCAAGAACCTTTTTGCCGCTTGACTCCCAGATGTGGCTTGCAAGATATCGGTCGCGCTCGTCAATCAGGACCTGCTTCACTTTCGGCATGAAATCGGCAAGCTCGTCCATCATGCTGTCCATCTCGGAACGCTGCTTGAGTTTTTCTATTTCGGAGGGATCGGTCTCTTCCTTTGAGAATGCGCTTACAATCATGGTGGAAAGAAGCTTGCACTTGCCCCACAGCGAGTTTACGGCCCACGCACGGCGCAATGTAACGGCAATCGGGCGGTCAACCATGGTCTGAGGAATCCCCAGCTCCTTTGCCTTGTTGATTGCGGCAACCATCTCGGAACCAGGCTTTACCCCGGCACCAGCTCCCATCCTTTTCTGATATCCTGAGAGCACGATGTTCGCGAGCATCAGAAATCCCTGCTTTTTCTTCAGGACCTGCACTATGTCGGTCTTTCGCCATGCATCGGGATTCTCCAGTGCCTCAAGCCTCTTGTCATCAAGCTCTATCGCAACATTATCGGGCCGCTCGGTTTCAATGGCCTCTTCAACCTCCCTCATGCTCGCCTCGGAAACATGGGCGGTACCCACGAGGAGGATTTCCCTGTCGCCCAGAATCAGACGCTTTTGTGTGGCAGGGACTTCCTTTTCCACATCATTTGATTCAGACGGATTCAATTCGTCAGTTTTTGACATTCTTAATATCTCCAACACGCCACTCAGCAATTCTGTATTCGAAGAACATAGGACAGTTGAGCTTTACTACTTCCATATAATACTTGTTGGAAGCCTCGATTCCGCCCACCATATCGTAAAGCAGAGCGAGATAGAAATACATTTTGCCTTTTTCGTTGGAGCTTGTCAATGCCGAAATTTTCTGCGGCAGGGGTCCCTCACCGGCAAGGTCGTGGAATACACGGAGCATCGCATAGTCAAGGGAGTTCCTGTTGAGCTTTCTCAGGACGCTGTCGCTGAATTTTTTCGCGTTCGGAGTGTCCTTTTCCATATAATAGCAATATGTCACCATCAGAGGATAGGAGATATTGTTCTGATTTTTCTCGTAGCACTTCATGAAAGCTTCCCTGGCCTTCTTCCACTGCTTCTCATGCAGATAGAGGATTCCCATGCTTTCGTATGCGTAGTAATAGTCTGGATTTGTCTTTACCACCATCGCATAATCGTTGAGGGCCTCGCTGAACATGTCCTGCTCGTCGTAAAGTCCGGCGCGGTAAGCATAAGCGAGGAAATAATCAGGCTCAAGTCCGATTGCGGTGGTCCATGCCTTGGCGGCCTCGTCGAAGTGTCCCTGATACCGCTCGTACATTCCGTAGTCCATGATGTAGTCATAATTGGTCTCGTCACGCACCACAGCCTCAAGCACATACTGGCTCGCAGCCCTGTACTCCTCGTTGGCGGCACAGATTTTTCCAAGGTACGCATACGCGGGGGCACAATCCGGGTCAATCTCAATCATCTTCTTGAAAGTGCTCTTCGCCTTGTCGTCATCCTCCAGATAATACGATGTCTGTCCGAGTCCGAAAAGCGCGTCCATGTTCTTTGAGTCCCTCACAAGGGCCTTGGTGTAATACTGCCGAGACTGCTTGTAGAGTTTCCTGGTAAAATAGTCCTGCGCAACGGCGATGTTCGCGTCCGAATTGTACTGGTCCAGGTCAAGAAGGGCCTTTATGTACTTGTTCCAGTCGCTCGTCCGGTTCTGGGCCTTAGCAACGGTGGCCGCAAGTGAAAGGACATCCTCGTTCTTGCTGTCCGTCGCAAGGAGCTTTGTGCAGATTTTCTGTGCGTCGGCATATTTGTTCGCGCTGATGTAAAGAGACGCCTTGATTATGAGCAGGTCCTTGTCATTCTCGAATTCCGCGGGAACAGTGGAGTAAAGGTCAAGGGCAGCGTTAAAACCTGAGCCGTAGATGGCCTTCTGCAAATCTTCTATAAAGCCGTCTTTCGTAAAGGCATTCTCCGGCTGGGCGCTTTCCTGAACCACGGGTTTAGCCGTAGTTTTCGCCCTGGACTGGGTTGTCGCGTAAAGTGACGGCATTGAAAAAGTGAACGAAAACAGAGCAAGGGCACATGCAATGTTTTTTCTGAAGACAGCTTTCATAATTCTCCTCAAACATACTTGCTTTTTATACCATTAAAAGATAAAATAAGCAAAATGCGTATATATTCAATCAAAAGATTTTTGGGGCTTCTGGCCCTCTATGCCGTTCTATTTGTCGGCATTTTTGTATTACAGTTTAAGACCGAATCCGTTGTAAACCGCAGCTATGGCGAAAAAAAGGACCTGAAGGTCTCTCTCGCGCACACACAGGGCTCCGGAGATGAGATGAAACTCAAGAACCAGTTTCAAATCAACTACAAGGGTATCATGCTTTTGGGCAATGATGCAAGTCCCGTGCAGGTCTTCAACACGGCAAACGCATCGGTCGTACACAGTCTCACACTGAGCTCATTCAACGAGGAGCCGGACGGAGTCACCCTCACGTTCAACGACGGAAGCCTGATCAGGTTCCATACCGCCGACCAGCTGATCATAAGCGCGGAACCGTCTGCGGAAAACGACTGTCTCACCCTTGAATATAAAATCTCCTCCGATCACAAGATGGAAGACTTTACATCCATGCGCATTCTTTTCGACCACGGCAACGAGTTCTTCGCGCTCACGGCCCCCGCATTGGACAAGACACGCATCACTTTGACCACGGGAAACAACACAGCCACATTCGCATCCTATGACCCGGAGAAAACCTTCGAATTTGCGGCGGTAGCTGGAATCGCACAGTCAAACACCGTGTTCTCTGCTAATATTAAACAGTTCCGCGACTCAGTGGTTACGAGATTCGTGCAGGCATCCACCTCACTGGCATCTGATCCCCTCACCGAGCAGGAGGTCACGGCCTATGTGGCGGAGATGGCGGTAAGAAAGACATTTACCGAGGGACTCAACGCGGTTCCGGACTCATTCAAGAACGGAAACAGACGCACCTATCTCTCGGCTCCATATTTCGGACACCTTGCCGACATGGACAGAACCCTCGTGATGAAAAACGAGCAGCTGGCCTCAATGGTCAACACGGCCATAGCAAGCAGGAACCTGGACATTTTCACGATTGACGGGGTCGCTGACTTCATCCTGCGTGAAAAGAAAAAGCCAATCATAACCACACTGCTCTCCATGCCGACCGCATCCGACACGCCGGTTCCCACGGTGATTCAGGCAGCAGGAATCCTTTCCACATACACAAAGCTCCGTGCGAGCGACAAGGACCTCTCCGCAAATCTTGAGGGAGCGGTACAGGGCTGCATTTCGGTGATAGGAGAAAACTGCCGGATTGAGAACGGAGGAGTCTACGTGAGCCAGAACGGCGCGGAGCTTAAGCCGGGACAGACTGTGCTCGTGGGTCTTGCCCTTCTCTCATACGGAAGCCTCAGCCAGAACAGCGACTACGTTGAGACCGGGAAACTCCTTATCTCAAGGCCGATAGAGACAAACAGCCTCTCGTTCCAGGAATGTGCCGAGCTCTACCCCCTGCTCGTTCCCGAAAACAAATTCTATCCTCATGCGGAGATTCTCGGCTACTACGACAGTGAGAGCGTGTGGACATGGACCTGCGCGTCCCAGCTCAGCTACCAGATAGGCGACGGAGGAGTTGTGAGCATCAGCATGAAGTTCCCGGTGGATGAGTCTCACTTCGCCATATTCAAGGGAATCCCGAATTTCACCCGGATTGAGATTTACAAGCAGAGATACCGCTCGGCAAAGGATTTCGAGGATTACAACGTCTCAGGATATGTTTACGACGAGCTGACAAAAAATCTCTACATAAAGTCAAAGCACAAGTCCGAGAGCGAGCTTGTCCGCCTGTGGTGCCGTCCCGCGACAAATTTCTCTGAGAAATAGGAAAGATTTATGGAATCCATTGTTTTTGATGATGTTTCTTTCACATACCCGATGATTGAGGGGGATCTTGACGCCGAGGGAAAGCAGATTGTTCCGAAACCCGTGTTCGACCACTTCTCCGGCTCCATCCCCTGCGCGTTCACCAGCCTGATCGGGCCCAACGGATCGGGAAAATCCACCTTCATGATGCTCGCGAGCGGAAGACTCAGGCCCCAGAACGGAAAGGTGACACTTTTCGGTCAGGACGTGGCATCCCTTGCAGAGGAAAAGAAGAACCTGCTGGCATCGGTAATCTATCAGAACATGGAGTTTGAGAGCGATGAGAAGGTCGCCGGGCTTCTGGGCTATGTCTATGCGAACGGAGCCCTAAAGGGAAACGCGAAGGGAATAAGGGGGAGCAAAAGCCTTCTTGACGAGTGCGAGTCTGTCTTTGAGCTTGAGAAAGTGCTTGACCATCCGCTTACGGAAATCAGCAAGGGCGAGATACAGAGGGTCCTTCTGGCATTCAGCATCCTGTACGGGAGCCCCGCAATCTTCATGGACGAGCCTCTTTTCGCGATGGAGGACAGGCAGAAACACAGCTCACTTGAGTACATACGTGATTTTTGCAGGGAAACAGGCACTGCGGTATTCATTTCCATGCACGAGCTTGAGCTTACCAGACGATACGCCCCGAACGTGCTTCTGTTCTATCCCAACCGGGACATGGACTACGGCACGCCGGAAGAGGTGATGAGCGACGGATCCCTTGAGAAAGCCTACGGGGTTCCGGTCTCCATGCTGAAAAACGCGGAGGACTTGACAAGGGAAGAAATCCGCCAGGCATCTTTAGCATTAAGCGGAAAGTTGAAAGTGGAAAGTTGAAAGATTTTACTCAGGTTCCCACAGCTTTCCGTTTTCCACTCACCGTTCTCAACTTATCTCTGCACGCTCGCACGCTTTATATCATCCGCCACGTCATCGCCCTCAAGGGTGCGCACAATCTCCATGGCAAATTCCTCGGCGGCTCCGGGTCCACGGGCTGTAATCAGGTTTCCGCTGTGGGCAACCGCTGACTCCACAAATGAATGCATATAGGCCGCGGCATTGTCCTCCATTCCCGGATAGCAGGTCCAGTCACGTCCGTCAAGGGCACCTGTCGCAGGAAGAACCACGGCGGGAGCGGCACAGATCGCGCATACAAGCTTTCCCTCGGCGTTCATTTCCTTTATAAACTCGCGGACATCCTCGTTTTCAGCGATGTTCGTTGAGCCGGGCATTCCACCTGGGACGACTACGGCATCCGGCAGCTCCGATTTTGAAAGGCACTCGCAAATCAGGCTTCCGTCACAGTCAGCCTCCAGCTTTACGCCGTGCGACATTACGACCGACTTCCCCTCTTTTACCGACACAAGCTTCGTATCCACGCCCGCCCGCCTCAGATAATCCACGGGTGTCAGGGTCTCAATCTCCTCGGATCCGTCCGCCACAAGAACAAGTGCACTGCTCATAATTCCTTCCTCTTGCCCGGCATGGAAGATTTTTGTACTTCCATCCAGTTTTTAAAGATTTTCTGTTGAAATTATACTATTTATATTATAAAATATCAATTATGAAGCAAGTACTTTTAGTAGACGCATCACCTCTGTTCAATGAATTCATACGGACCAAACTTGGCGACGACACCCTCAAGGTGGAAACCGCGGTTGGAAAAAAGGATGCGTTTCAGAAAATGGTAATCGGGCTTCCAGACCTGGTTATCGTAGACATTGAAAAGGATCTCTCCGACATACAGGATTTTCTTGACAGGAAACTTCAGGAGCCGAACGCCATTAAAATCCCTATGATTCTGAGCGGCCCGCAGATTCCTCACAATCAGGTCGTGACGCTGATGAAATACGGGGTCGTGAAATACTTCGCGAAGCCGGTAAAATTCGACGTGTTCTTTGAGGCAGTCTCGAAGATTCTCCAGACCGTGCTCACATTCGACTCCACGCCGAGCATCCTGCAGTGCCACGTGAACGGAAACATTATTTTCGTCGACCTCGCGCAGGGACTCAACCGGGACAAGATAACCATATTCAAGTACAAGCTCGCCGAAATACTCGACAAGAACAACATGCATGAGCCGAAAATCGTGCTTATGATGAGCGACATGGACCTTTCGTTCATGGACGGAGCGAACCTTGAGTTGCTCTTCGACACTATCCTTGACGAGAAGAGAATCCGGCGCAACAACATAAAAGTGCTCACAATGAACCAGTTCACGAAGGACCTCATCGCGGGACACCCCATCTACCACGGAATTGAGGCCGTCTCATCCCTCCATGAGGTCACCGACTCCCTTGTCGGAAAAGACAACGAAGACGATCTCAGCGACATTGTCTCCGAAAAGATTCTCTCCCCGGATTACGAGGCGGGCAACGGAACCATAGAGACCCAGTTCAGGCAGGACAATAGCGGAGCGGCGCATGACGACTCGGAAACCGTAATGAGGGTCGCCGTAGTCGATGACGATCCTGTAACAAGGGATCTCCTGAAAGGAACCTTCTCCCATGCGAACGTGGACGTGGACCTTTACGAGGGCGGCAAAGTTTTCCTTGACGGACTTCAGACCAAGACCTACGACGCGATTATCCTTGACGTTTTCATACCCGACATGAACGGACTTGAAATCCTGAAGAGCCTGCAGGCACAGCCGTCGTTCACGACACCCATCCTCATTTACTCACAGACCAACAGCAGGGAGATAGTCATCCAGACGCTGAGTCTCGGAGCAAAGGGATATCTGACCAAGCCTCAGAAACCGCAGGTCATAGTTGCCAAAACAATGGAAATCCTGAATTCATAGGACATCTCCGGTGGAGGCATCGATGGAGAGCGGTACTATTGAGAACGACAGCCGGTTCATTGCAAGTACGCTGCATGAAATCCGGACGCCCATACAGACCATAATCAGCACGACGGAGCTTCTTGAGGACACGGCGCTGAACAAAGAGCAGAGGGAGTACGTGAGGCAGATTGAATTCGGTGCCAACGTGCTCCTCCAGCTTGCGAATGACGTCCTCGACTACACGAAGATAACGTCCGACGACTTCCAGCTGGAGAACATTCCCTTCGACCTGATTGAGATGACCGAAAAGGTCGCCGACCTCATCTGCATAGAGGCCTTCAACAAGGGTCTCGAAATCATCACGTCCATAGACTACTCCATTCCCAAGATGCTCATGGGAGACCCCACGCGAGTACAGCAGATACTGCTGAACCTGTGCAAGAACGCGGTCAAATTCACTCAGCGGGGATTCATCCAGATTTCGGTAAGAAGAATCAACAACGACATCTACTACGAGGTGATGGACTCGGGAATCGGAGTGCCCACGGAAAAACAGCAGCTCATCTTCAACCGCTTCTACCAGGTGGACGCATCCACAACGCGTAAATTCGGGGGAACCGGGCTGGGACTCTCAATCTGCAAGAACCTCGTCAAAATCATGGGCGGGGAAATCGGGATGAGGGCGAATCCCACGGGAGGCTCAATTTTCTGGTTCACTCTGCCACTGATGAACGCGAACCTTGACAGCGAGAAATCCTTCAAGCTTGAGGTGCCTGAGTCCACGCGCGTCCTGATTGTGGACGACAACTCACTGGGGCTCAACAGCCTTACGGACAAGCTCCTCGCAATGGGAGTGCATTCGGTAGAGACTGCTGACTGCGGCCCCTCGGCTTTGAAAAAAATCAAGGCGGCGAAACTTGCCGGAAACCCATTCACGATCGCTTTCCTGGACATGATAATGCCGGTCTGGAGCGGATGGAGGCTTGCGGCTGAAATCAACAACGACCCTGAGATCAACGACATGAAGCTCTATCTGATGATTCCGGAGGGACAGCTCGGCGGTGACGCGAAGATGAAGCTGCTCAACTGGTTCAACGGATATCTGTACAAGCCCATAAAGCGAAATTCCCTTCTGAACACCCTCGTGGAGGCATTCACCCAGTCCATGGACCTGCCCCATGCCGAGAACGAGTCACTGCGCGCGAAAATCCTTGAGGCGGAAAGAGCGAGCGAAAAGGACGACACGAAGGTCTTTGACGACGCCAACGTGGTCAAGGGAAAGAGCATACTCGTTGCTGAGGACCATCCCGTAAACCAGAAGATAATAGAGACCTTCCTCAAGCATTACGGCGCGACGGTGTATCTTGCGGACAACGGACAGGAAGCCGTGGAGCAGATAAAAGAGCACCCCGAGATAGACATGATTTTCATGGACATGCTCATGCCGGTAAAAAGCGGACTTGACGCGACCGTGGAGCTCCGTCACTCAGGATACAAGGGAATCATCATAGCATGCACCGCGAACAACGACAAGGATGATTTCGCCGAATACCGCAAGCAGGGAATCAACGACATCCTCGTGAAGCCGTTCAAGCGCGTCACAATCAAGCAGACCCTTGAGAAATGGGGCGAAGTCCTCTCAATCTACAACGCGAAGTCAATTATCTCGCTGACGAACATAAGCGCGACCACCAACCAGCTCTGGGACTCGGCGGATTTCATGGACACCGTGGGAGAGGACAAAATCCTCGCGAAGTCCATAATACAAAAATACATCTGCGCGACCGAGGACCTGCTTGAGCAAATCAAGGCGGAGCTTAACAAGGACCCCGTGGATTTCGTGACCGTGGAGAAAATCGCCCACACGCTGAAAGGAAGCTCGGCCTCAGTCAGCTCGGAAAAACTCATGCAGACAGCGAGCGTCATGAACGAGGCGGCGAAGAATTCCGACTTCACCAGGGTCGAGGCATCGCGCACGGATTTCGCCATCGATTTCCTTGAGCTCAAGAACACGGTGAAAAACTGGCTCACGAGCCTCTGACGGAACAAGGAAAAAGACAGGAGACTGTTCTATGGAAGATTTTATAAAGACCAACTATCACACGCACTCCACCTTCTGCGACGGAAAAAACACCCCGGAGGAAATGGTCCAGGAGGCGGTCAAAAGAGGATTCTCCGCGCTTGGATTCAGCAGCCACTCCATGCAGCCCTTCGCGAGCGACTGGCACATGCACTACAACGCGCACGGCGACTACGTGAGGGAAATCGCACGGCTGAAAGAGGCATATTCCTCCCAGATTGAGATTTACACAGGATTTGAGGCCGACTACATAGAAGGCGTATGCTGCCCCAGCTTCGAGAGATACAGGGAATTTTCCCCTGACTACCTGATAGGAGCAGTCCATTACGTTCCATGCGAACACGGATTTTTCGGAGTGGACGGAGACTTTGTTGAGACAAGGCAGAAAATCACTGAGCTTCTGGGCGGTGACAGGAAAAAAGCGGTCCAGGGCTACTTCTCATGCGAAAGGGAGATGCTAAAAAAAGGCGATTTCACCATCCTCGCGCACGCCGACCTTATACGGATACAAAATTCAGCGAAGGCACCCGACAAGCTCTTTGACGAGGGAGAAAGCTGGTACAGGGATGAGCTCAGGGAAACGGCAAAGGCCATCGCATCCGCCGGAGTCTGCGTCGAGATCAACACCGGAGCAATGGCCCGAGGAAAACTTGACACGCCGTATCCGTCGCAGGAATTCCTCTCCATGCTCAGGGAATACAACGTGCCCCTCACCCTCAGCTCCGACGCTCACAGGGCGGAAAACCTTGATTTCGGCTTCGAGCAAGCTGTCCAATGGGCGAAAAAAGCGAACTTCACCGAGCTGCAATGCTATGTCTCCGGCAAAATCCGCTCCATGAAGATTTAAACTCTACCCTAGATGTTTCTCTCGCGCTTGGACTGGCAGTTCACGCAGTAAGCCGCATAAGGAATATAGTCAAGGCGCGCCTCCGGTATGGGCTGTCCGCACTCAAGGCAGATTCCGTACTGTCCCTGCTTGATTCTGAGCAGAGCGGCGTCAATCTGGTTCAGGCGGTTGGCGTTGAGCTCACCGAGCTGATTCAAAAGGCTTCCGTCAATCCTGCTGGCGGCCTGGTCCACCTCATCTCCCGGCTCACTCTCACTCGCTATCTGGGAGACTTCCTCGTTCCTTCCTGAAATGGACGCAAGAATCTCTTCCCTCTGCTCAAGCAGCTTCTTTCTCTGTTTTTCTACAAAATCCTTTTTCATTCGATTCCCCTTAAATTTAAAACTGTCTCAAATATTGACTTTTTAACTTATTTTGTACATACTAGTATAAGTATATTTTGGAAAAAAAGCAAATAAATTTGTGAAAAAACCACACTGGAGGATTCTGTGGCCAACAAGGACGAAGCTATTGAGGTTGAAGGGATTGTTAAAGAGGCTCTGCCAAACACGATGTTCAGGGTAGAGCTGCAGAACGGAGGACACATCATTCTTGCCCACCTGAGCGGAAAAATGCGCAAGCACTACATCAGGATTGTTCCGGGCGACACCGTTAAAGTTGAGCTGTCCCCCTACGATCTGAACAGAGGTCGCATCATTTTCCGCGAGCGCTAAGGACAGAGTTCCCTAGCTGATTTCGGGACCCACGAAGTCCCACACTTTGCTCCAATAAACTTCAGGATTCGCATACTGAGACTCACAATGCCCCGCGCGGGGGATAACGAACCAGTTCTTTCTTGAGCGGGTGGCGACGTAGTTTGTCTTTATCATGGAGACAGGGACAAAATCATCATCACCGCCATGAAGGAGAAGGACCGGAGTACGCGATTTTCTGAGCTGTTTTACGCAAGAAGCCCCGCCGAACGTAAAATGGAAGCGGAGCGCGCAGAAAACATTTCCTATATAAAGCAGCGGAAAGGGAGACTTTTTCAATGTATGCCGCCAGACATGCAGGAACTCGTCCTTTACCGAAGTGAAACCGCAGTCAGCGACGACGGCACGCACCTGCTCGGGAAGGTTCTCCCCCACGGTCATCATCACGGAGGCGGCACCCATGCTCTCACCATGCAGCACGATTTTCGCACCCGCATCATACGAGATGATCTTCTGAATCCACGCCATGTTGTCACGTCTCTCGATCCATCCCATACCGACGGACTTTCCCTCGCTCATCCCGGACGCACGGTTCTCCACCATCAGGACATTGAATCCGCGCTCGTAGTACTTGAATCCGTATGGACACGTGTTCCTGAGGCTTCCCTTCCATCCGTGCAGGATTATCGCCCACTTGTGAGTCGTGAGCTTCTGCGGATAAAACAGGGCGTGAAGCTTGATGGAGTCGAAGCTCTGAATCCACCAGTCGCTGTGCTCGGTATCACCCAGCCATTTCGCCCCGTTCTTTTTTATCATAGCGGCCTTTTCGTCAGCGTTGTCCTCCGGCTCATCCAGCGAGTGCTTTTTCCACGCGCGGCTTGAGGGAACCATGAAGGCATCCAGAAAAACATTGGCGGTGACGCAGAGAGCAATCAGGACGAGCAGAAAGATTCCGCCGGCACAAATCAGCACGATCATGGGAACGCTCATATCTCACTCTTCCTTGTTGACTTTCTAACAGGGCTTTTTTCCAGCTTCGGCTTTTTCTCGTCAGACACGATGCTGATGTCGTAGCGCGTAAACGGAATGACCACACCGTATTTTTTGAAAATCTCAACCGCGTTCATATACACGGCATTCTTTGTGTCCACGAGCCTTGCCCTCTCGAACCACACGGCGAGCTTGAGCTTGACCGCGTCCCCGAATCCGTCGTAAAAAATCGCGGGGGCGGGATCCGGGAGAACAATCTTGTCGTCAACGCACTTCTGCGCGACCTCCCTTGCGGCCTCCATCGCGACGCTCATGTCAGATCCGTAGCTGATGGGAAGGTCAAAGACGAAGCGCCTCTTGTCATAGAAACTGTAGTTCACGAGATTGCTGTTGATTATGGTGCTGTTCGGAATGCGTACCATCTGATTGTCCAGAGTGTGCACCGTAATGCTCAGAAGGCCGATGGTGTCAACAGTTCCGCTCACGCCTGAAACCTCAATGTAATCCCCGAGCTTCAGAGCCTTTTCCGCAATCACGAAGACACCGCTTATCAGGTTGCTGACCGAAGTCTGAGCCGCAAAACCGAACGCAAGTCCAGCCACACCGGCTGCCCCCCAGATAGCCTTCAGGTTGATTCCGAAAAGACCGAGTATGTACATTCCGATCAGGACGAAGAAAATGTACTTCATAACGCGGGTCACAAGTCCCACGGCCTTATCGTCAAAGCGACGTGACGCAGTTTTCGTGACTATGCCGCGGATGATGCGGTAAATCAAATAGAAAATAAGGATTGAAATTGCGCTCGTGATCACTTTCATGAGGTTTCCCCAGGTCAGATACTTGGAGAGCTCGTCAAGGTGGAGCATGGTCTTTGTCTGATTCGCGACTTCCGCCGTTATTTCCTTCGTAGCGTCCACAACGGTTTCCACGGTCGCATCGACAACACTTGTTTCTTCAGGCATTTTGAACTCCTTCCACAAAAAACTTTTTTTTGATTGTAGCACATATTTGAAATTGATAAAAGAGGGAATCTTCTATATAATATGGACATGATTTTGAAGGACATTATACTGATCGTCATCGCGTCGCTCTTGATTCTGGTGGGACTCATCGGATGCATCATACCGGGTGTTCCGGGAACTCCGCTGTGCTGGACGGCACTTCTGCTCGCGTCTTTCACCAGCTGGAGCTCAGTCGGCATTGTCATGCTCATAATTTTCGGAGTCATAACCGTAGCGGTGGAGATACTCAACAATTTCGTCCCGGCATTCTTCACGAAAAAGGCGGGAGGGTCAAAGGCAGGAAGCATAGGCTCCACCATAGGAGTCTTCGCGGGACTGCTCATGGGGAACATAGTCACCATCCTGCTCGGTCCCTTCGTGGGCGCCCTGATCGGTGAGGTGATTCACGACCATTCCGACATGGACAGGGCCGTAAAGTCCGCGGCATACTCTTTCCTCGGATTTTTGTCCGGCAGCGGCATCAGGCTCATCACGTCCGCCGTAATCACGATTTTTTTCGTGAAATCATTTTTTTAATGTGCGAAAATCCTGCCAATCCTCTTGACACGTTTTCCGCAAAAATATATAATTGTATATACTTTCGGGCGATTAGCTCAGCTGGTAGAGCAACAGACTCTTAATCTGTGGGTCGGGAGTTCGATCCTCCCATCGCTCATTTTTCAGGTTCCTCAAACGCGGGGAACCTTTTTTTTTGCATGAGGGAGGAAATCTGCAATCCCGGGCCCTATTTCGCAAGGACCATGACCCAGTAATGCTTGTATCTCTCGGAGGGATTGTAAGTGTACGCGATTCCTATTTTGGTAAAGTCACCGAGCATGTTTCGCCTGTGCCCCTGTCCTTCGTACATCTCGTTCTCCTCCTTCCACTGAATGAAAGTGTCCCGTCCCGCCTTGCATCCTGCCGCGATGTTCTCGCCCTTGGTGCCGTAGCGCAGTGAACATTCCTCAAACACGGTGAAACAAGAGCTTCCGTTCGGCCTTGTGTGGGAGAAATTTGTCGAGATCTCGTCCGCCCTGATCTGAGCCGCCCTGCAAAGTCCCTCGTCAAGAGTGAGGGTGCCGAGCTTTCCGACCAGATTCGTCTTCGTCCGGTTGTCCTTGTTCCAGTAATACGCCTCATTTCCCGTCCTGAACTCATTCACGAGATTGAAGCACGCACGAACCTCGGAGTCCACGTCCGCGTTCTTCACAGTTCCGCCAGAGGACGAGCCGCCTGAGCTTGAGGACGATGAGCCGGAAGATTTGCCGCTTGAGCTCCCAGACCCGCTCGATGAACCTGAGCTTCCGCCTGAGCCCGTATAAAGGCCGGAAAAATCAAGCCCCGCGCATCCTGCAAGCGCAAGAACCACAGTCAGAATTAAAACCGATAAAAAATTTGTCTTTCTCATTCTTCCATATTAAATCTCATTTTGCGGGAGGTCAAGCGGAACTTTTGAATGCGAGAGATTTTGAGCCCCGGGTTTTTCAAGCGAAAGACGCTCCCTCAGCTCAAGGATTCTGTCTCCCATTCCGTTGCGGTTCCAGGCGCAGTCAGTGTAGCCCAAGTCCATGCAGGATCTCACGTGGGAAGATGAAAAATCAAGAGTGCCGGAGAATAAGCGGCCAAGGGACTCCGACGGAAAGATTTCGGTAACACGGCCGCCGCATTTGCTGACAGGGGACTCACCGCGGGGCTCCTTCAGATGCACCACAAGGATCTCGTCGCAGGACTCATTTTCCAGGGCCGAGACAGGGCAGTTGTCGCTGAGGCCTCCGTCATAATACTTCTCACGACCGATTCGCTGGGCTGGAAATACGCCGGGGATTGCGGAGCTCGCCATGAGGATTTTCAGGACATCATCCTTGCCGTAATCATTCAGGCGGAAGACGGCGCGGGCGTTCCCTGAAATGCGGGTACACGCGGCATAGAGACTTATCGGGCACGAGCGGATGAAGGATAAGTCAAGGCTCTCGTCAATCAGTGAGCAGAGTCCCTTCCTGTCGCAGATTCCGGTCCGGGCGAGTTCCACGGCCTCATTAAAAAGATTTCCGAGCGCATCAAGAGGCTTATGTCCACCGAACAGCATGCGGAGATTTTTCATCCCCTCGCTCTTTCTGCTCTCCCACACTTTCTCATCCTGGGTGAGCACGGCATCCTGAACTTTGGTAAGCCACAGCTCCTCCGCTTTCTCCAGATTTCCCGAGGCAAAAAGCACGGAGTTCAGGGCACCCACGGAGGTACCGCTCAGGGCAGACACATATCTCTCAATCCCGGCCTCACGGAGGAATCTCCATACCCCAATCTGGTAGGCTCCCTTTCCTCCTCCGCCCGAAAGCACAAGTCCAAGTCTCTTGTCCGGCATAGTCTCAGAGAGCGGCTTCCCTCGTCCACACGGCGTCACCGAGCCTGAACGCGTCGAATCCGTGGCTCTCATACATTTCGAAAACCCCGGTCACCGTAATCTCATCGCCGTCCTTGGGATAAAACTCGGGGCTCTGCATGTTCTCGGGCAGCTCGAACTCAATTCCCTGGGCACAGCAGGCGGTCGCGTCCATGACTATGCAGGCGAAATAATCCTTGTTCTCCTCCTCGTCGTGTATGGCGGTCGCAATTCCGTTCAGGCGGATTTTCTTGCCGACGAAAGTCTCGGGCTCAATCATCATGTTGAAGACCTGCGAGTAAACCACCGTCGCGCTCTGCTTCGTGAGGTCAAGGTTGATGTCGGTATAAACGGGGGCATCCACGGACACGGAAGCCACAGAGGCAGACTCAGCCTCCTGAGGTTTTTCCGCATTGCCGGATCCGGATTCAGCCGCACCGGAAGACGCTGGGCTTGACTCGGCCTCAGACCTTGCGATCAGGGTGTCCATGTCCACGATTTTTTTTCTGCCTTCCGAACAGGACACGAGCACAAGGGAAAAAACAAAGGAAAGGAACACAAAACAAAATCTTCTCATTTTTGCCTCCGAAAAAAGCGTCAGGAACGTCTCCACCGCACCGCGCCGACCGCACAGAACGCGATGAAAGCCACTATGTCAGCCGCCACGATTGTGGAGCCGACCGGGGTTCCCGCAAGGATTGAAATCAATATGCCCAGAAGCGCGCAGAATACCGAGAGTATGGCCGAGCAGATTGTGACGGAGCGGAAGCTCTTGAACACGCGCATGGCGGAGATGGCGGGGAAAATCACGAGTGCGGAAATCAGCAGGGAGCCCACGAGGTTCATTGCGAGCACGATGATCACCGCGATGATTACAGCGATTATAAGATTGTAGAGCCTGACCCTGGTTCCAGATGCCCGCGCGAAATTCTCATCGAAAGTTACGGCGAAAATCTTGTTGTAGAAAAGCACGAAGAAGATGCAGACCACCAGCGAGAGCACGATGCAAAGCCAGACCTCCCCCTGCGTGAGCGTGAGGATTGACGTTGAGCCGAAAAGCGTCGTGCAGACATCCCCGGAGATGTTGGACGAGGACGGGAACAGGTTCATCAGCAGGTAGCCGATTGCGAGCGCGCCCACGGAAATCATCGCGATTGCGGCGTCCCCGTTTATCTTGGCGTTCTGCCCCGCCACAAGCAGAATAACCGCGCAGATTATGGTGACGGGAAGGACGAGGAACATGGAGTTGTCGAATTTCAAGATGGTCGCAACGGCCAGAGCACCGAACGCTACGTGGGAAAGTCCGTCACCGATGTACGAGAATCTTTTGAGGACGAGCGTAACGCCGAGGAGCGACGAGCAGAGGGAGATGAGGACTCCGACAATCAGGGCGTAGCGGACGAAGGGATACTCAAAATAAAGTGCGAGCTGTGAAAAAATTTCTTCCATATATTATGCGTTCCTCCCTGCGAAATCCACGGCGAATTTCCGGCAGTAGTCTTCCTTTGTGCCGAAGAAAACGTCCTGTCCCAGATGAAGGATGTGGCTTGCATATTTCAGGGCCTCCTCAACGTCATGGGAAATCATGATTATGGAAATCTTCTCGTTGCGGTTCAGGTCGCTGATTATTCCGTACATATCCAGCGTCGCGTTGGGATCCAGTCCCGTAACGGGCTCGTCAAGCAGGAGGATTTTCTGAGTGGCGCACAAAGCCCTGGCCAGAAGAACCCTCTGCTGCTGTCCCCCGGAAAGCTCCCTGTAGCACCTAGTGGCAAGCTGAGAGATTCCGAGTCTCTCCATTTTTTCCGCCGCAAGCCTTTTGTCCTCCCACGTGTAAAAGGGAAGCAAAGGATTTCTTGCCTGGCACCCCGAGATGACAATCTCACGCACGGAAGCCGGAAAGTCACGCTGTATCGCCGTCTGCTGGGGAAGATAGCCAATCTCGTTCTGAGAGATTCCCTTTCCGAGCGATATTTTTCCCGAAAGGGGATTCTGGAGATGAAGCATGGTCTTTATGAGCGTGGATTTTCCCGATCCGTTCTCGCCGACGATGCACAGGTAGTCACCCTGATTCACGGTGAAGGAAAGTCCCTCCACGAGAATGGAGCCGCCATAGCCAAGAGTTAGATTCTCACAGATTATTTGTTCCATGCCGTCCTCCGCAGCAAGTCCTGAATTTGCAACCGATTTACATTTTTATACCAAAATAACGTGGATTTGTCAACGGCATGAATTTTTCCTGGATGGAAGAGAGTTAGGGAAGTGCCTTAGTCACATAAATAGGGATTTATGAGACTAAGGGTGTGCGGATTCCGGCGTGCGTGGGACGCTAGATGTGGGGGTACAATCCCATAACTTGTGTCTGAGTCTTTTCCAAAACATAAAACAATGTTTGCTATCAGTAAAAGCAGAGTGACAAACTTTTTCATTCTAATACTCCTACATTGCAAGAGCTAGCTTCAGCAATCTTTAATATCCCCAATCCAAATCAAAAATTTCATTTGCATAATAATGATATACATTTATGTCTTGATCTTTCATTTTGTCTATACGCTTCTTCAATTTTTCTGCTTCTGATTCATTCATGTCATCCTTATGACTTACATATGTTTCACACATTGCCCATAGGTCGTCATTTTCAAGTCCATAGGCGAGTAGTTCTTCCGCTCTTTTGGGATTATCTGTCAATTTGTAATGGAAATAAAGATTCTTAATATATCGAGTATTTCCTTTTGAAACCGATTCCTCGTATTTTTTAACATCATCCTTACTCAGAATTCGTTTTTGTATAGTACGACCGCTTATTGCCCTCGCATTTCCATATTTAGCCTGCGAGTTTATATAAGAAATGGACAGGCAAAACAAAAAAAAAAAGAAAAAATATTTTCTTCATATTTCATTCTCCTATAAATTTTTGCCAATCATTCACGTGATTGTCATTTTGCTCTATTTCATAGTTTCCATCACTACCAACAATTACAGCCTGTGCCGGTGCCCACACGACAGCGCCTTTACCTAGTGCATTTGCCAATGCTTGTGCATAGTTTATGCCATATTTTTCACTATGGTCTCTGCCTGTAAAGCAGCTTACCAATAATATCTGCTGTCCTGGTGTATAATTTGGATGGTTTTTTATCGCGTCGGCCAGGAGTTTTGGAGCAATAACAGATTTTCCTTCTGCGGCATTATGCATATTTATTTGGAGTACATTTCCAAATTCATCACAGGCGTTAAAGCAATCGTCTACCCACACATCCGGAAATGCATTTATATCTGCACCAGTTCCATCGGTACTAATGCTCCATAGAACACATCCAACCCTTTCACCAACTGGCAATGTTTTGTTATCCTTCCAAACATCACCTTCTTGAGCAATCAACTGTCCGTTAGCCCAATCCCGCTCAAACCTCCCGTCCGGGTCTATATAGCGTACTGGGTTGTTCCCGGCGTAGTGGTACAAACGGCCATACATCGGAGCGCTGGGCTGCCGCTTGGTGTATTTTATCCACCTGTGGGAGGAGACATTCGGATTTTTCTGGCGGAGCGATGTGTTCATCTTGGAGGACTCCTTTACATTCCTATTTTATATCAGAATCCTGATGTTTTCAACCTATACCATTATAGATATCTAAGGCATTATTTTGTCAAAAATACTAACCAGTGTTCTCCTTAATCTTAAGTCATCACTTTTCGCAATGTCGTCAATTCTAAATTTTGGCCCGAAACTGCCGCCTGTCATCAACCAGCTTGTTACAGAATTATTTACAAGAGTTATCAGGGAAACGGAATATCCGCGTGTGATTTCCCCTTCTATAAAAGAGTTGTTAAACTTAGTATTGCAATTCAAGCAATCACTCATATCACACTTTATTTCAATTCGTTCTATTCTATTACGACTAATTTTATAAAGAGCTTTATTATTAATGTCTATTACAAATGCAGACCATTTGAGTCCCACATCGCCTCCTAAACATTCATATATATAATAAGTGCTTGATAATGATTCGAGCATGCTTTGAAAAACTTTGTCATCATGCATTGCATCGCGTTTCTCAAAAAACAGTTCCCATTCCCATTCTAGTTCTTTTTCTCCAGTTTCCATTTCTATTTTTTCTATCAGAATTTGGTTGTCGGGATAATACTGCTGTCCGTGAAGTTTCATAATAATTCCCACCACTAATAAGACGCAATATAATTTTTTTTTATTCATTCTCAATCTCCTAAATTAATGTCTTTCGTCAATTTCTTTATAATAAAACGGTCTAGAAGAAACCTTCTGTTCTTTGCGAATTGAATTTTCTGTGTATTTCCCGTTAGAATAATTCCGCAAACCCACTGCCTGTAACTCACTTTGAAAACGTACGGACAATCGACCTGGTATTGAAGCTGCTGTACCATTTATATCATGAACGGCATGTATCAATTCATGAGCCAATGAAACTGCACGAGGAGTTGCAAGTGTTAAATTTTCACCTATTGTTAGTGAAGTAGAACAGTTTTGAGGGTCAAAACTAACGACAGCACATCTTACTCCTGTTCCATTCATGCAATTGTTTACATTCTCCTGATACCCATCAGAAAAGTCCATATAAAAAGACTCGGTTGAATTACCGTTATTTTGATCGGTGAAATCTTGATCAATTATGACACAATTAGAATTTGAAATAATATCTCTAACTAGTGCTGTACCAGAGCGCTTTGAGTTGAAAATTGAAAAAAAGGATTTCCATGTACGTTTGAAAGACACCTCACCAGTATCTTCATCAATAATTATTTTATCATTAGTAAGTTGCTGAAGATATTGCATACTTTCATTCGTATAAGATTCATCTCCACAAATATATAATTCTCTTCCATCCGGGTCTGTATAGCGTACTGGGTTGTTCCCGGCGTAGTGGTACAAACGGCCATACATCGGAGCGCAGGGCTGCCGCTTGGTGTATTTTATCCAGCTGCGGGAGGAGGCATTCGGATTTCTTTGACGGTACGGTGCGTTCATCGTTGTGGGTTCCTACTATCACTATCTTATATTAGAATACTGATGATTTCAACCTGCATTTCTGTTTTACAAATCATCTATTTCTTCTCATCATCGGCCTTGTCATACAGAACAAACCATTTATCACCAAGGAGGTTTGACTTCATGCACTGGATGTATTCGTCAAAAGTCCTTATTTCACTTATGGGCTTGTCTATTATGCAGAGAGAATACATGGCTTTTTTAGTTCCCGAAATATCTGCCTTTGATACGCCTGTTTTCATTTTCTTCTTTTTGGTTGCAGATTTTTTATCATTTTTTTGCTCGGGGCTGACCATTCCCTTATAGCGGTATTTTGTTTTCTTACCGGGAACCAGCTCAAGACACAAGCTTTCATTCCAGTACGGCTCATGCGCTGAAACAAAATGGGTGCCATAAGTCGCATCATTGTTAAGGACAATCAAAAGAGTATCGTCTTCAATTTCAAAACGCCCAAACACCCCCTCTGGATAAAAATATAAGGTTCGGTCAGAGCTGTTTACAATCTCTATGTCAAAAACAAAATTACTGCTCGTAATTTTCTTCATTTTCGCGGATACATTAACAGCGTCCTCGCAAAATAAAGGAAATTCAAGTATAAATAACAAAGTAAAAAACAGTTTTCTTATCTTGCTGTGTGCCATGGTTCTTCATCCCTCATTTGATCAGTCATTTGTAAGTCTTCTAAAACTCGATTTTCGTTTTCCACTGCATTTTCATCATTCCTTGATCCTCCTGCAGAAATGGGATCCGCATGACCGACAATTTCATGCATCAGCAATCTTTCTATTGGAGCATTCCAACGACCTTTTTTCATAACATAAATAAAAATTTCCGAAGGATCCTCTTCATAGAGATTAAACAATGTGCAAGCGCCTCCATACCTCTTTTTTACATCCACAGGCTGTCCCCAAAGTTCTTCACGCCCTTTTTTTGAAAACAAGAGACCTATTTCTGTGTTTTCATCAGCTATGCATCTATCTATTGCATCTGAATAAATAATTGACCCCCTGCTCGTTTATCTCATCAGTCTTTTCCAAATATCCTTCGTCATTAACTTTGTATTGTGAATACGAATACTTGTTTAAAGCATTTAATAATATTTTTTCTTCTTTTGATGTACCATATACATAGACAGTTCTTCCGTCCGGGTCTATATAGCGTACCGGGTTGTTGCCCGCGTAGTGGTACAAACGGCCATACATCGGAGCGCAGGGCTGACGTTTGGTGTATTTTATCCACCTGTGGGAGGAGGCATTCGGATTTTTCTGGCGGAGCGATGTGTTCATCTTGGAGGACTCCTTTACATTCCTATCTTACATCAGAATCCTGATGATTTCAACCTGCATTCACAACCATTTGTTTAGTTGGAAATCTAATCATCAATTATAATCCCCTGCCGTTTTAATTCTATTCTCTCTATTTCCCTCGGATTTATTTTATTAAACCATTCGAGTGCGTCCTCATAATCATTCTCCGCAAGTCTTCGCAAAACATCATAGCTTTCAACATCAGTCAAATCCTCGCCACGCAAAGAACAACGATTTATAAGAAGAAAGAGACATCTAGGACTGTTTTGAGCCGCACCGATCTTCAAGTAATACTCAGCTTCATCACTATACCATGAGTCTTGAAGTATCAGATGATACAGGCCTAATTGATACACAACCTCTTCATCCGTACATCCCTCTTCAACAAGTTTCACATAGCTTTCATATTGCTCTCTTGTCAGATTTTCGCCGCGAGTAGATCGTGTAGACGGAGTTTTGGTATAATCCTTTTTTCCCTCTATATTTCTTTCGTACAACTTTGATTTCGGCGCACAAAAAGCAAAGCCAGTGAAAAGAACTAAGATCATAAAATTGGCTAGAGTTTTTTTCATAAAGTCCCCCTATTCTCTTTCCAACAGTTGCAAATCAACGCATGGGTTTCGCCTTGAGAAATTTTAGCATGCTTTCATAATCCTTGACAATATCCGAATCCGGGCCGTCATATTCAAGGCCTCCATAGTATGCACAGAATGAACAATCTTCATCATCTAAAACTGACATAATAATCAATCCGCCATCCTTTACACCAAGAGAATTCACATAAGCAGTATTATTCAGTTTTTGCGGGAAATCTATGTTTACCTTTTTTTTCTTCCCAAAGAAGAAACTATAAAAAATTTTATTGTCATAGTCATAGATGTCGAAAAAATACCCCCCAGAACTGCTGAATGCTGAAATACTCTCGACTATTACAATATGTTTTCCTAATTTTTTTGAATTCTTGCTAAAGAAACCAACCAGTTCATTTGTTTTGCGGTTTTTCAGAAAAAAATCGACTTTATCTTTTTCGTCCAAAGCCCTCAGTTTCTCTGCCGATTCATTTATGACCGATTCAAGCGGAGCAGTTGATTCCGCAACAATTGAGTTCATGAAGAAAACCGTTAATAAAGTAAAAAGCAGTTTTCTTATCTTACTGTGTGCCATGGTTCTCCCTCACAAACAATTTATACAATGGCTTTCCAAAAAAAGCAATAAAAAATTTGTCGGTCTAAGACATTTCCTCAAATTTTTTTGATTTTTTAAAAATTTTTTGCCAATTTGATTACCGTGGCGAAGATTCGCGGCTATTATATTATATGAAGGGATTTCTGAATCCATGTATGCTCGGAAAAAAACTTCACATTTCAACGAAAATGCATTATAATATAAAGGAGCGATTGAGGCTTATGGCGGAGAAAGACATTCCCGGCGGCGGGAACCGCAGGATAAAGGACAGCATGTTCGTCGACCTCTTCGGAAAGGATGTGAGTGCAAAGGAGAATTTCCTCTCGTTGTACAATGCCCTGCACGGAACGGACCTGAGGCTGGAGGACACTAAGCTTGAGCCCGAGATGATTGACGGCGCGGTGTACATGAGCTACGCGAACGACGTCGCAATGATGGTGAACGGACAGGTGGTGGTTCTGATAGAGCATCAGTCCACGATAAACCAGAACATGCCGCTGAGGCTGCTGGACTATGTGACGCGGATTTACGAGAGGATAATTCCCGCGAGGAAAAAATACTACCGGAGCCGAATCCAGATTCCGATGCCGGAGTTCTACGTGCTCTACAACGGAACGGACGATTTTCCCTCCGAGGAAGTGATGAGGCTTTCCGACGCATATATCCGTCCCGAGGGGAGAGAACCTGATGATGTGACTCTGGAGCTCGTGGTGAGGGTGTACAACATAAATGTGGGAAAGGGGGATGCCCTGCTTGAGAAATGCGGCGCGCTGAGACAGTACTCACAGTTCATCGCGTTGCTCAGGGAGGCCCACTGGACTGGGAAGAGAAATCCGCTTAGCTGGGCTGTGCGGGAGGCGGTCAGGAAGGAGATTCTGCCGGATTATCTTGAGCGAAAATCGACGGAGGTATTTAACATGTTTTTGATGGAATATGATTACAAGGATGACATTGCCTCGCAACGGGAGGAGTCCTTCGAGCTGGGATTGGCGAAAGGACGGGTGTCTGGTTTGGAAGAGGGTCTTGAAAAAGGTCGCTTGGAAGACATGCGGCTCATGATGGACAATCTAAAACTGTCGCTGCCCCAGGTCATGGATGCCTTGAAGATTCCGTCGGAGGAAAGGGACAAGTATGCCTCGCTGCTTTCATAGAACATTTGGCGCGTGACCTCTTGTACCACTCCATCGGCAACAGACCAATAGCCCTATACTACAAAAATTCTCCCCCACCCGTTGCCTTAAATCTCTAAATTCATTATATTTTAAGGAAAGCTCCTATTTTTTAGGGACACGTGGGGAACCGTAATCCCTGCAAGAAAAAACTATTGAGAGAGGTTTTTATGCCAATCATCACACTCAGCCATCTGCGAAAAACTTATCCGCTTGGAAAACAGGACGTAGTTGCAGTAAAGGACGCATCCTTTTCCATCGAGAAAGGGGAATTCGCCGCAATATCAGGACCATCAGGATCCGGAAAATCAACCATCTTGAACATGCTCGGGCTCATTGACATACCGTCAGCAGGCTCCATCGTAATCAACGGAATTGACGTTTACAAGGACGTGAACCTTGCCAAGACGGAGGTGGAGAACACCCGCTGGGCATCATCGGGAGACGGAAAAAAGAAAAAGAGGCGCACGTCCATCCCATCAAGGCTCGACAGGCACATAACGGGACTCCGCCGCTCGCAGCTCGGTTTCATCTTCCAGACCTTCAACCTGATCCCTGTCCTAAACGTGTATGAGAACATCGAATTTCCGCTGCTCATAAAATCAAAGAACAAGGACGCCGTGAGCCCGGTGGACAAATTTTCCAAGGCACAGAAAAAGGAATGGATAGACTACCTGATTGAGAAAGTCGGCCTGACTGAATGGAAGACACACAAGGCCACGGAGCTTTCAGGAGGACAGAGGCAGAGGGTCGCCATCGCACGTGCGCTCGTTACAAAGGCACCGGTAATCCTTGCCGACGAGCCGACCGCCAATCTTGACAGCGAGAACTCAAAGCAGATTCTTTCCCTGATGAAGCAGCTCAACAAGGACCCTGAGCTTCAGACCACGTTCATCTTCTCGACACACGACGCGAGAATCGTCCAGATGTGCGACCACGTGATCCACCTGCTTGACGGACAGATTATTGACGACGAGCACAAGGCCGGAAGCGACATCTACGGGGAGGTGAAGCAATAATGAGGGTGATTTTTCAACTTGCCCTCCGGAATCTGAAAGAGCACAAGGCCAAGACAATCATCATATCGCTGTTCATAATTTTCGGAACCGCGATCGTGATTCTGGGCAACTCATTCATTGAATCCGTGAACCGGGGTCTGGAAAAAGACTTCAGGGCCAACTACACCGGTGACATAACGATCTCCGCGATTCCCCCGGACAACTGGAGGGTGGACATCTTCGGAGTGGACACGGCATCTTTCACAGGGGAAATCCCGCAGGTTCCCGCCCTCACAGATTTGGAGAAGGTGGAGAAGATTGTGAGTGAGACCGAAGGAATCTCTCAGACAACAAGGATGATCACCGCGCAGGGACTTCTCTTCAAGGGGGAGGAGATTGACCTGACCTCTTTCATGGAGGACGACTCGGTAAGCATCATGGACATCCCCATATTCATGTTGTTCGCCGGGGACGAGAGCACTTACTTCAACGTGTTCGGCGGCCAGCACATCACGGAGGGACGCGCCCTTGATTACACAAGCGGTGAGAACGAGCTTCTGATTGACACGAGGATCCGCGACAGCTTCCAGAAATTCTTCAAGAAGGACCTTGACGTGGGCGACAGCGTTCTTGTCATGGGAGCGAACTCAAACGGAGTCATACGCGAGGCGAAGGTCGTCGGATTCTACACCCCGGCGAACATTCACAGCGCGATGTTCCAGACAATCTACTGCACGCCTGGATTCGCACGTGCGTTCGCGGACCTTACATACGGAAGCCTGATGGAGGAAACCCAGGTCCTCTCCGAGAACTCACTTTCCGACGTCAGCGAGGACGATCTTTTCGGCGACGACTTTTTCAGCGACATGATCAGCGACGAGACCGACAGCTTTGAGTCAACAGAGCTTGAGGACTTCAACTCTATCCTCGGGGACACGAGCATACGCGACGCGCTGAACAAGACGGACAACGGCGCATGGCATTTCGTACAGGCGAAAGTCTCCGACCCGAACAAAGCGCAGGCAATAGTAAATGAGCTCAACGCAAAGTTCAAGGAGATGGAGATTGACGCAAAGGCCATGAACTGGAACGAGGCAGGCGCGAGCTACACGAAGACGGTCGCCGGAATCAACATTCTCTTCAATATACTGGTGATTATTCTCGCTGTCGTAGTCTTCATCATAATCATGAACACGATGATGGTCTCCATCATGGAGCGCACGTCCGAAATCGGAACCATGAGGGCTCTCGGCGCGGAAAAGAAATTCGTGCGGAAGCTCTTCTACACGGAGGCACTCTCCATCACGGTGGTCTCGTCAATCATCGGCACAATCCTTGCGCTTGTAATCATCGCAATCTTCAACAGCCTGAACATTACGGTGGACTCCAACATGATCGCGAAAATCATCCTGGGAGGCGGAGAGATTCAGTTCAGTCCCACGCCCGGAATCATAATCGCAACGATCGGAGGAGTCATTTTCGGAAGCCTCGCAAGCAATATCTACCCGGTCTCGTCGGCTCTTAAAATCACACCGCTCAAGGCACTTTCCAAGGGGGCAGAATAATGAGCACATCTGAAATAACAAAGCTCGCGCTGAGGAATCTTTCAAGGAGCAAGAGGCGCAACGTCATTTTAGGAATCGCCATCGCTTTCGGTTTTTTTGTCGTCACGACCATAGACGGACTTGCGGGAGGTGCTGTCTCAAACCTTGAGGACCAGATCACGCAGATGGTCGGAGGTACAATCGCAATGACCGGCTACGAGAAGGGAGTGCCCGGAGAACAGGACGAGAGCGGAAAGGATAACGTAATCAACATCATCCGCGACCACAGCTACCTGCAGGAAGTCACGGACAGGATAGGCGTGAACTACAGGTACACGTCCCACTACACAAGGACAACGTCGCAGATTCTCTTCAACGGAAAAAAGGTCCTCACCCAGACCTACGGACGCGACTTCGCAAACGACAAGTCTTTCATCGAGTCCCTGCAGTTTACGGAGGGATCCATCGAGAATCTTCAGAAAAGCGACGCGCTCATAATCAGCGAGGGCATGGCAAAGTCTCTCAAGATTGAGGTCGGTGACTCGGTTCTCATGCTCACCACGACAATTTACGGACAGAGCGAGGTCGGGGAATTCACCGTAGCGTTGATTTCCAAGGACTCGAATTTCATCACCGGAATGCTGACCTACGCGAACATCGACACGCTCAACGCACTGATCGGGATCCCTGAGGGAGGATACAACTTCTTCTCAATCTACCTGAAAAACAAAAAGGAGCAGAACAAGGTCGCCCTGCAGATTGAGGACGCGATCCGTGAGGACGGAGTTCCCGTAAGTGACCTGAGGGCCGCGAGAAAAAGCAATCCATCGAATCCAGAGCGAGGACTCAACAAGCAGTTCCTTGGGGACGACAACAAGTGGGAGGGCGTAAAGTACGGCGTGGAAAGCCTTGACGACGGAGCGCCCCAGCTCAAATCCGCTATGAACATCGTCCACATGGTCACGACAATCATCCTTTTGGTCATCCTCCTGATCGTCATGGTCGGAGTGTCCAACACTTACCGCATGGTGCTCTACGAGAGAATCCGCGAGATCGGAACCATGAGGGCACTGGGCATGACCGGAAAGGACACCGGAAAGATGTTCACCACGGAGGCGGTGATTCTCTGCGTCATCGGAGGAATTGCGGGACTGATACTCAGCATCATCCTCATGATGGCCCTCGGAACGATTCACATTCAGAACGAGAGCGTGCAGATGTTCCTCAAGGCGGGACACATGAGTTTCACCCTTTCTCCCCTGTCCACACTCGCGCAGTACATACTGATGATCCTGCTGACGACCATAGCGGTTCACGGCACATCAAAAAAGGCTGCCCGCATGAGTCCGGCAGAGGCACTCAGGACGGTAAAATAAGGCGTATCCCGAAAGCGCAAGTTTTCATGGAACACCATAAATCCGTACTGTTACTTTCGGAACAAAACTGTGTTTAAAAAGATGGATGGCCGCAAGAGACCGTCCATCGGACACAGCATCGAATTAAGAGAGGAATTAATATGAAGAGAACTTTCAAATTTTTCACATCCGTGATCGCGGCAGCATTTTTGGCGGCGGCATCCTTCGCATTGGACTCAGCCACATCTGAAAAGGCATTCAAGCTCATGGAATCCGCGGACGACACGCTCGCATATCACGGCGACTATTCGGCGACAATCTCCCTGCTGATTCAAAAGCCCGGCAAACCGGACAACTCGCTCAAATACAAGGTTTTCCAGCGCACCGACAAGGATCTTATGACCATCGTGCAGCTCTATCCCGAGGCAGACAAGGGAACGGGCTATCTCCGCGACGGAGACAATATCTGGGCATACGATCCTATCAGCCGCAAATACACACACTCATCGCTCAAGGACGCGTTGGGCGACTCCGACCTGAACATTGACGACGTGGACCAGAGCGACACTCACTGGAGGGACAATTACACCGTGGAGGACTACAAGGAAAGCACCCTCGGAAAGTACCAGGTCTATGTTGTCACAATGAAAGCGAAGACGACCAAGCCGACCTACGCGAAGTCAGTCTACTACATCAGAAAGGACGTTCCGCTCATGCTCAAGGAGGAGGATTACTCAGGCTCTGGAAGGCTCATGCGCACGATTCTCTGCCCCAAGTACACGAAGGTTCCCGCAGGATACGTTCCCACGCAGATGGTGCTCCGCGACGAGCTGAACAAGGGAGAGAACACGCAGCAGGTCATCACCGACCTCACGTTCGACAAACTGCCCGACAATATTTTCACGAAGGCATATCTTGAAGGATTGAACTGATGAAAAAAAACATACCGGCAAAAATTCTGCTGGCCGCACTTTTCTCAACCATGGGTCTTCTGCCACTTTCCGCGGAGGACTCATCCGATTTTTCTGACGAGGCTCTTTTCGGCTCCACATCTGACGACGGAATGTTCGGTGGCGGCGACGATGATTTTTTCATGGACGACGGAATTGACGAGCTGGAGCCCGCGAAGGAGGACACCACAGGTCTTTCAAAGGGAATCCTTTTTGAGACCGGCAGCATCCGCATAGGAGGATCCTTCGACATGGGACTTGAGGCATACACCGCGCTCTACGACAAGGACAGCGACAGGAACCTGGGCGAGCAGATAAGCCACTCAGGGATTTCCCCGAAAGCGGACGCAAGCCTTTTCATTGACGCACGGCCATCCCAGACACTGCGCATGTACACCAAGTTCGGCATAAAATATCCGTACAAGGACAGCGTTTCCATAACAGGGGCAGCCGGAGCAATGCAGGAGCTTCCCCCGGAATCCTCCACATGGACGACTCCACAATGGATGGCTTACCTCACGGCAAACTCATCATCAATGGGCGGCAGCAACCTCGGCGCTTCAATCACCAACTGGCTCTACCTCAAGGAGCTCTTCACGGATTTTTCCATCGCGGACAGACTTTTCTTCCGATTCGGACTTCACACGGTCTCCTGGGGCACAGGCTTATTCTTCAGCCCGGTCTCCGACATGATAAACACATCCTCCATAGACCCGCAGAACAGGGAGGCGCAGGTGGACGGAAGCCTTAACCTCCGCACACAGATTACCTTCCCCGGAACCCAGACCTGTCTCTGGCTTTACGTCGTCCCCGAGTCAAAGATGGATACCCCGGATACAAGCAATCTCAGCGAGGATGATTCCCTGCAGGAATACTTAAACGGACTCTCTTTCCCATACAGTCTGGCGCACACGTCATTCGCGGCAAAGGCGGAGTTCGTGATCGGAGGATGGGAGCTCGGAGCGGGAGCATTCTATAAACTGCACAACTCGCCCAGAATCATGGCGACGGCATCGGGAAGCATCATCAACAGCAAGGTGGGAGTGTTCGCGGAGGCGGTCCTTCGCTACGGAAGCGACGCACAATGGAACGAGGACGAGGACTGGAGCGGAAAGGATCTGATTTTCCAGGGAACCATAGGCGCGATGTACATCTGGAAGGATCCGGAGATCACCTTCATGGCGCAGTACTTTTTCGACGGCAACAAGGATGACCATGAGTACACGACAAAGGGAAGCAGCGTTGCGGCCACGGTGAACTTCGGAAAAATCGGAACAAAAGATTTGACGGCGAATCTCTTCGCGCTTTTCTATCTTGGAAAGGAAAACGTAACGACAATCAGCGACGCGGCACAACTTCTGCAATCAGGAACCACGTTCATGCCCTATGCCGGAATTCTCTCCGCCACGCTGAAATACAGCCCCTTCTCCTGCCTGGATCTCAGCGCGGGACCCTACATCACATGGCTGGACATGGGCAAGGCACCCGTAATCGGACTTAAACTCGGAGTGAGTCTGGGCGGAGGAAAATTCTAAGGAAGAACCGATTAGTCCTGTGCCACAATCTCGTGGTAGAACTCAGTGTAATCCGTGCGTCCGCTCTTGGTAAACTCAATTGCGGTGCGCGGGTGCTGGTTCAAAACTCCGGTCATCAGATACTGGAGGTCATATCCCCACTTCTCTCCCTTTTCCTTCAAGGGCTGCATGTATTTCTGGATAAAGTCAATCACAGGATAAAGATTGAATTTCGGATTTCTCAGGAAGCTTATCAGATTTTCCATCGAGCAGTTTCCTGCCCCGCGTCCCATTCCCGCATAAGTCGCGTCGAGCCAGTTCACGCCGTCACCTACCGCCTCAATCGTGTTTGCGAAGGCCAGCTGCTGATTGTTGTGCGCGTGCATTCCGATCTGCTTGCCGTACTTGTTTCCGTACTCCACGTAAAGGTCACAGATTCGGGCAATCTGCTCAGGATAAAGAGAGCCGAAGCTGTCCACAACATAAATCACGTCCACGGATGAGTGTCCGAGCATCTCAAGGGCGGTCTTTACGTCGGCTTCCTGTGCCGTGGAGATTGCCATGATGTTGCACGTTACCTCATATCCCTTGCGCTTTGCGTCCTCAATCATGTCAAGGGCGGCGGGCATGGTGTTCACGTAGGTGGCCACACGGATGCAGTCAAGCGGACTGTTAGTCCTCTCGTGAATGTCATTCTTGTAGTCGCAGCGTCCCACATCGGCCATTACCGCAAGCTTAACCCGTGGATCCTTCTCGCCAATCACCTCGGCAATGTCATCGTCGTCGCAGAACTTCCACTTGCCGAACTTCTTCACGTCGAACATTTCCTTGGAAGCCTTGTAACCGACCTCCATATAATCCACGCCGGCCTTGATGTTTGTCTGATAAAGCGCGCGCACCAGTTTGTCATCAAAGAAAAAATTATTTACGAGACCACCGTCGCGGATGGTTGCATCAAGAACTTTTACAGACTCCCTGTAGCCAAGGAGATTAGCGATTTCCTTCATAAAATTACCTCAACACATTGTCCCTGCAAAATGTTTCTATATACAAAGACATTATAATAATAGAGGGAAAATGAAAATTATGCAATACTTTTTCAGAAAAATGTTTCTATTTTTAGAAGCAGATAAAAACCCCGGTCTCAGAAAGCATGGACGGCACGGACGTTGAATCTCTTTCCCTTTGCGTCCACCGTTGATGTCTTATTTTTTCTTGCCCATGCGGATCCGTCGGACTCCTCTGACGATGACCAGTAGAATTCCTTGCTCGTCACGTTCAGCTGCTCCAGCGAAAGATTGGTGAAAACCAGCTTAAGCTCGTCGCTCGATGGCAAAAACCAGTCTCCCGGCTTGGTCGTCTTTGTCCTGTACTCAAAGCATGCGTATGCCGCGCAGTTTTCCACGGTCACTTCTTCCGGGCAGAGTCCCGCGTATGCAATCAAAAATGTGTTCGCCTTGCCGCTTCCGATCGCGTAGGTCTCGTCCAAATCCTCCAGAAACACGGCGGGAGAAGGAGTCCATGTGGTCTGTCCCAAATCCTCCTTTGAGACCTCCAGATAGTGGCATGTCTCCACGCTGCCCATTCCGTCATCCACTTCAAATCCCGATTTACTCACATAAAAAACGATTCCGCCGCCCGGCCCCATGTCGCCAATCTTGTACTCCTTCGCGAAAGAGAGCGTTCCGGCAAGCGCCAGCATAAATAAAATAACTTTTTTCATAGCTTTCATAGCAATCTCCCAAAATCCCTAAGACTGATTCCCTGAGTCTTCCCTCCATTATATATAAAACAACAAAAAATGAAAAGGTGTCACTGATTATTGAATTGATTCAAAAGTTCTGATATGATTTTTCTATCATCAAACAAGCAGAGCGAAGGAGTATGGCATGGCACAGAGACGGGTCGTGGTAACAGGCATGGGCGTGGTTTCCCCGGTCGGAAATACGGTGGAAGAAGCATGGGATTCAGTGAAAAACGGCAGGAGCGGGGTCGGTCCCATCACGCTTTTTGACACGGAGGAGTTCCCAGTAAAGATTGCTGCGGAGGTAAAGGATTTTGACCCGGAGAGATACGGTCTCTCATCAAGGGATTTACGAAAGACAGCGCGCTTCACAAGATTTTTGGTCGCAGCGTCGGCACAGGCAATCCAGGACGCGGGTCTCTCCAAGGAGCAGATTTCCAGCGGAAAGGCCGGTATAATGGTAGGAAACTGCATAGGCGGACTCGATGCCATTGAGGAAGGATACAAGAATTATTTTGACGAAAGCCGCGGACCGTTCAGGATGCCGCCCCTGATTGCGCCGGAATATCTCATAAACGAGGCGGCCGCAAATGTGAGCATGATGTTCGGATTCAGGGGACCTAGCTACACGCTTGGAACCGCATGTGCATCCGGAACTGACGCGATTGGAGCAGCCCTTGACCTCATCCGGTCGGGAAGACTTGACGTGTGTCTGAGCGGAGGAACCGAGGCCATCATCAACGGATTCGGAGTCGCATCCTTCGCACTTCTCCACGCGCTCTCATCGCATTACAATGACCAGCCCCAGAAAGCGAGCAGACCGTTCGACAAGGACAGGGACGGATTCGTCATGGGAGAGGGATCGGCAGTCCTGATGCTTGAGGAACTGGAGCACGCACAAAAACGAGGGGCAAAAATCTACGCTGAGATTGCGGGTTACGGAGCCTCTTCGGACGCATATCACATAACGGCACCTCTCAAGGACGGAAGCGGAGCGGCAATGGCGGTAAAGGCAGCCCTTGAGGACGCGGGGATGAAAGCTGAGGAAATCCAGTACTACAACGCGCACGGAACCTCAACCCACGCTAACGACTCAGGAGAGACATCCATGCTCAAGCTCGTGTTCGGGGATTATGCGAAAAAACTCCACATCTCATCCACAAAGAGCATGACGGGACATTTGATCGGTGCAGCAGGTGCGATTGAGGCTCTTTTCTGCGTGAAGGCAATAAACGACGGATTTGTTCCGCCCACAATCAACCTTGAGAATCCTGACGTGGAGGGGGGATGCGACCTGGACTACACGGCGAACAAGGGACTGAGCGTGGAGATAAACGCGGCTGCATCAGCGTCCCTCGGTTTCGGAGGACACAACGGCTGCCTCGTAATAAAAAAGTTCCTTTAGTCATCGCTCTGGGTCTTGATTTTTTCAAGCATCTCAAGCATGTATTCGGGCGGGATTCTGTCCTGCGAAAAATGATTCTTCACCTTCGCCGCCCGAAGCGACTCAAAGGTCTGTGTTTCCTCGTCCGTCATGTTCTTGGGAACCGCATCATTTTTGAGCCGTCCACCGCTCTCTCCGTGAGTCCTGAATTTCTTCCAAGTCTCCATGTCAAGGCAAAGGCTCTTCGCATCCGGAAATGTATTCCTGAAAGTTGAGATAACGTCAAAGCTGTGCTCGTCAATGTCTCCGAAGTAAACGATTTTGAAGCGCTTGAGCCAGTCGCAGAGTTTCAGGGTGTTCACGGCGTAATCAGGACCGAAAATGCAGAACACATGCTCCGAGCAGGGGAAGGTCTTGAAAACGGACTCGCTTTTTACAATCAGCACTATGTCTATGTCACGCAGGAAGGTCGTCTGGTTCAGATGCGTAAAATCATCCAGGGTCAGGGCAATCTCCTCCGGGGTCAGACGTCCGAGTTTCAGCGGAGACTCCCTTGAGAGGGACCGGAAGCGGATTAAAAATGTCCTTGCGGGACTCTCGCTCACGGCATACAAGTCGCGGGAAGGCTCTTCGGCAGGCTCAGATTCAGTTTCGGTCTCCTGATTTTTCCCGGGACACAGCGAGTGAATCAAAGTCTTGTTCGCGTCAATGAAATCCGGGGGAAAATTCAAGGATGCCGATGAAGCCTCGTTCGGATTTGAGATTCGCCGCACGCAAAGGGCAATGTTGTGCCAGAACTGAAGTCCCTCAGGATGCTCCACGGTCAGATCGCGCACATGCTTTTTCGCCCACTCACAAAGATGCTCCGAACTCACGAAATTTTCCTGGACGAGTCCAGTCAGCGCAGTCTTAAGTGTCTCCACCCTCTGACGCACATTTATGAAATCCAGATAATCGGCCTCGGTGGAAAAATAAACCTGCTTTATGATGCTCTTTCTTCCGCTGCTCCTCGTGTTCACCGACTCCATGTCAAGGGAAAATCCGCGTCCGGTTTTGTTTTTGCTCACGACAAAAATATCCACCATGTCCTGCGCGTGTTCTTTCAAAGTGTCGGAAAAGCGGCTGTTGTTGGTCATCACGACCATGGGGAAAAACTCCACATTGCCCGCCACACCGCAAATGTCCTCGATGACATAATTCAGATAGTCGCTGAACATCTGCGAGGATTTCTGTTTGATTTCTTCAACCGTCATTTTTCACTTTCCTCTTATCTGATGAAATCTCAAGCCTGAGAACCGTCGCCCTTTTGAACGAGCTCCTGCGGGATGCACCGGAAGTACACGTCAAACAAGCGCTCGCTGTCTATGGGCTTGCTGACGTAATCAGTAAATCCGAGCTCCAGATACTGGTCACGGAGTCCGGGAACCATGTTTGCGGTAAGCGCGATGAATGGTGTGAACCGGTTCAGGTTTCCGCCAAGGTTCTGTGATTTCCTGAGGGTCTCCATTCCGTCCATCTCAGGCATCATAATGTCCATGAAGATTATGTCGAACTTCTGCTTTTTAAGAAGCTCAAGGCAGGTAGCACCGCTCTCACAGGTAACAACCTTGGCACCGGTACGCTTCAAAAATCCGCTCGCGACAATCAGGTTCACGTTATTGTCATCTACCACAAGGACAGTCGCATTCGGTGTCTTGTACTGCTCGTCCTCGGTTTTTCCCTCGCTTCTCTGAACCTCCATCTTCATCTCGCCAAGGGTCTTTCCGTCAACGATTTTCTGCGGAATGCGCGCCGTGAATTTTGAGCCCTCGCCGAAATTGCTCTCCACCGTGATTGTTCCCTGCATCATCTCAACGAGACGCTTGACGATTACAAGTCCGAGTCCGGTTCCTCCGACGCTCCTGTTCTTGGGCTCATCCAGACGCTCAAAGCTGATGAACAGATTTTCCAAATCCTCCTCACGGATTCCTATTCCAGTGTCAATTACGGAAATCACGAGGTAAAGCGTGTCGCCCTTTATCTCTCCCCCGATTTTCAGACCCACGGAACCCAGCTTCGTGAATTTCAGTCCGTTGTCTAAAAGATTTCTCAGTATCTGCCTGATTCTGAACTCGTCACCGTAAAGACATTCGGGCAGCGACTGATCCACATCCAGCTTGAATTCCAACACCTGTGACTTTGCGACCGGCGCATAAAAAAGCTCAAGCTCCCTGATAAGAGAAAGAAGGTGGTAGTCCATCTCCACGAGGGACATCTTGCCCGACTCAATCTTGGAGTAGTCCAGGATGTCGTTGATTATGGCAAGGAGAGCCTTTCCGGAACTGCGCATCTTGACGGCGTAATCATGCACTTTCTCCATGTCCTCGGTGTTCAGAATCATCTCGTCAAGACCAAGGACGGCATTCATCGGGGTGCGTATCTCGTGTGACATGCTGGCAAGAAATCCGCTTTTCGCCTCATTCGCGTTCTGAGCCTCAATCTTCGCCTTTTCGAGTGAGAGCATGACATTCTTCAGCTTTTTGAAATCCGCGTTCTCAATGGCGAAATACCAGAGATAGAGTCCTACGACGGCAGAGAAAGTCGTTATGGTGACCAGTCCGTGAAGCGCGGGCTGAATGGCCATTCCGCCGAAGGAACACGCGATGGCAAGAATCATCACGAAGCGGCTTTCCTTTGGCTGCTCGTACAAATCCAAAATAAAGATTATCAGGGCGAACGCAATCAGCACGGCGGGGAACATATAGCCCACCCAAAGATAGAGAGGTCCGCGGGTCAGGTCGTAGCGGTTCTGAAGCGGATCATAGGTGACGATCCATCCGGTGTGTATGTTTATGAGGCAGAACACGGTGTAAAGGCTGAAAGCGACGGTGCAGAAAATCATGAACACACTGAGGAGCTTCGATCTCTCCGGGACAAAATGAATCAGGTACAGGATGTATGTGTACGTCATCAGTGATGAGGTGATGAAATTGACCGACTGCAAAAAACGCGGGATATAATATGTGGATCCCGGGCCGAACGGAAGAAAATAGCACAGGGAGCGCAGAATCTCAACGAGAGACGCGGCGAAACATGCGACGACCACCAGCCGGAAATAAAAATTTCTCTTCTCGGTGCTGTACTTGACTCTGGTAAAAATATAGAGCAGCATAGAAAACAGCAGCGACGCGACGCAAAAATATATTCTCGGCTGACTTAAAAATACTTTCATCCTGACTCCTTGCAAATTCTCCACCGTCCGGCGGATCCATTTTCTCCTAAAGCTCGTCCCTCAGCTTCGCGGCTTCACCCGCAATTTCCGTATACATGGCAAGGAAGGGACCGTGCGACTTCTCTATGAAATCGATTTTCTCATCCACGCTGGTTCCCGCCATAATGTCCTTGCATGCGAATTCCAGGGCCTTTGCCTTTTCCCCGAAATCCGCGGCACCGAGCATAAATCCGTTTGACTTGAGAGCATGGACCAAAATCTCGTAGTTGTTCCAGTCCTTTGCCAAAATGAATTTCACGAGCTTGGCCTTGTTCATGCCGCACTCATCCGAAAAGACGCCGAGAAGGGTTTTATAAAGCTCCCTGTCTCCGCCACATTTGCTGACTCCTTCGTTTCTGTCAATCATACGATCTGCCTCCTTTTTCTCCGCAGCATCCGAGTCTGCCCCGCCAGCCGATTCCTTTCTCTCCTCCGGTTCACTTTTGGCTATATTCTCTTTATCTGATTTCCTTTCATCCGCGGCTCCATCTTCCGTTGCATCCACAATCAGGTCCTGGGAGATGTTCCTGAAAAACACGTCGTAAAGAATCCTGCTGTCAATGGGCTTGCTCACATAATCCGTGAATCCCAGCGACAGGTAGCGCTCCCTCATTCCGGAGATTGCGTTTGCCGTAAGTGCGATTACCGGAGTGAACCTGTTCATGTTTCCGTTCATCGTCCTGGATTTTTCCAAGGTCTCCACACCGTCCATGTCCGGCATCATGTGGTCAAGGAAGATTATGTCATAGCGCGTTTTCTTCATCAGCTCAAGACATGCCGCTCCGCTCTCACAGGTCGTAATGCTCGCACGGGTACGTTTCAGGAATCCTGTCGCGACGACGAGGTTCACCGAATTGTCATCCACAACAAGGACCTTCGCGCCGGGAGCAATCTGCTTGTCGGTTATGGACTCCTTCGTTTCCTCCATGCTTGAGTCGTTGTACTGCGAGATGGTTTTGTTTCCCACAATCTTCTGCGGGATGTGCACTGAAAAAACCGATCCCTTGCCGAAAACGCTCTCAACGTCAACGCTTCCGCCCATCAGATGCACGAAATGCTTCACGATGGCAAGTCCGAGTCCGGTTCCCTCTATGCTGCGGTTTCTCTTCTCGTCAATGCGCTTGAAACTTGAGAAGAGATTCGGCAGGTTCTCCTTTTTGATTCCGATTCCAGTGTCCCTGACCGAAATGTGCAGATAGAGCACCGACCCCTCCACATTTCCATGCACCGAAAGCTCAACGAAGCCCTGCTTTGTATACTTCACGGCGTTGTTCAGAAGATTCGTAATCACCTGCCTGATTCTCACCTCGTCACCGTAAAGCTCGTCGCACAGATTCTCGTCAATGTCGGTTTTGTAGGCAAGACTCTGCTTGGACGCCTTCATGCTGAACTGCAAATTGATGTCGCGCAGGACCGCCGCAAGATGATAGTTCGTCTCAACGAGGGACATCTTTCCGGCCTCAATCTTGGAGAAATCAAGGATGTCGTTGATGATTGAAAGCAGGGCCTTTCCCGAGCTCTGGATGTTCCTCGCGTACTCACCGATCTCGTCAAGGTCGCGGGAGTTCAGAATCATCTCGTCAAGCCCAAGGACGGCATTCATCGGCGTGCGGATCTCGTGGGACATGTTCGCAAGGAAAGCGCTCTTCGCCTGGTTTGCGTCATAAGCTTTTCTCTGAGCCTCCTGCAAAGCCTCGGTCACTTCCTCAAGCTTTCGGTAGTCGGAGTTCTCCACGGAAAAATACCAGAAGAAAAGACCCAGCGTGGCCCCGTAAGTGGTGATGTTGAATTTCCCGTGGAGCATTGGCTGGAGGATCATTGAGCCTACCCCGCAGAGCATGGCCATTGTCATGGGGAACCTGATTTTTATGTTCTGCTTCCCGATGTGAAGGAAGAAAGTGATGAGCGCGGTTGACATCAGGAATGCAGGAATCATGTAGCCGACCACAAGATAGAGGGGGCCTCCGAACCACTCCCTCGTCTCGTGATTGAAGGAGCAGACCCAGCCGAAGTGGATGTTCAAAATCATTATGGCGGCATAAGCGGAATAAACGCAGATGTTTATCAGCCGCACAGATTTCATGACGCGGGTTTTCTCGCCCATGTAGAAGCTGACGTACTCGTAATAGAAAAAAGGCACCCCGCCCGTCACGAGGAAGCACATGGACTGCACGAACCTCTGGATGAAATAATTCAGCGGAGTATACGGCAGATCCACAATCATGCCCCTGATAAGCTCAAACACAGTCGCGAGAGTCAGGGTAAAAACGAGGCTTCTGAAGATTTTGCTCTGCTTGCCGTCATTGTACTTTATGAACATGAAGCAGCACATCATAATGTCAAAAAAGAACGCCGCCAAGCAAAAATACAAATTTGGAAGATCTAAAAGTTTCGCCATAAAACACCCCACAAATAAAAGCGAATTTCAATCATGTTCTGCACCCGAAGTCACCGGCTCCCGAATGTAGTTTAGAGCCGCAACCGCGACATTTGTGTACAACTCCATCAGCACATCATGATTTTCTTCTATATAATTCTCCCAATTTTTATATCCGCCCTCAATCTCATCCACGTCACCGGCTTTTTCCGGCTCAAGGATGTTTCTGCACGCCTTTTCCATATCCGCCGCCATATCGGCAAAGGAGTCCGCTCCCAGGGTCCGTCCGTTGGATTTCAGACCGTGTACAATTATGCGGTAGTTCTCCCAGTCATGCAGCATTAGAAATTTAGCCAGCTTTATCTGCGTCTCATCCCTGTCGCCCACAAACTGCTCCAAAAGCTGATGGTAAAGGTCAGAGTCCCCTCCGCAGAATTCTATGCCCTTCTCAGGATCAAGGTATTTCACACCGCTCTTTTTCTCCGCCACGGGTGCCTCGTCCGGCGTTTCCTTGGCATCCTGAATAAGGTTCGGGGAAATCAGCCTGTAGAAGACCTCGAAGAAAACCTTGCTGTCAATCGGCTTGCTCACATAATCCGTGAATCCCAGCGCAAGATATTTCTCGCGCATTCCGCTTATGGCATTTGCGGTCAGGGCCACAATCGGCGTATAGAGGTTCTTGTTTCCGGGAAGCGTCCTTGAGAGATTCAGCACCTGCACTCCGTCCATCTCGGGCATCATGTGGTCAAGGAAGATTATGTCGTAGCGCTCCTTCTGCATAAGCTCAAGACAAGCCGCCCCGCTTTCACAGGTGGTAATCTGGGCATGGGTACGTGCAAGGAATCCCTTGGCGACGATCAGGTTCACGGTATTGTCATCCACCACGAGAACCTTCGCGTCGGGAGCCCATTTTTCGTCGGTAATTGAGCGGGTGCGTGTCATCTCGTTTATCTTGCGGTAAGATGATATGGTCTCGTTTCCGACAATCACCTGTGGAATCGTTATCGTGAAAGTTGAGCCGCGTCCGATCTCGCTCTCCACGTCTATGGTTCCTCCCATCAGCGTTATGAGCCTGTGCACGATGGAAAGACCGAGTCCTGTTCCCTCGACCATGTGCAGGTTCATCTCGTCCACGCGCTCGAAGCTCTGGAAGATTTTCGGAAGATCGCTCTGCCGGATTCCGATTCCCGTGTCGCTCACCTCAATCAGGAGACTGACTCTCTTTTTTTCATAGAACGCACGGACTTTCAGCGTTATGCTTCCCTGCTTCGTGTATTTGATGGCGTTGTTCAGGATATTGGTCAGAATCTGGCGAAGACGGAACTCATCCCCGTAAAGATGCTCGGGGATCTCCCCTTCCACATCGGTATGGAAGTCCAGCTTCTGCCTTGTGGCGCGCATGGATGTCTGGAGGATAACGTCGTCAAGCATGTCGCACAGATGGTACTCGTTTTCCGAAAGCTCCATTTTGCCCGACTCAATCTTGGAGAAGTCCAGGATGTCGTTGATTATGGCAAGCAGCGCCTTTCCCGAGCTCTGGATGTTCCTCGCATACTCATTGATCTCCGACTTGTCCCTTGAGTTCAGAATCATCTCGTCAAGTCCAAGCACGGCGTTCATCGGAGTACGGATCTCATGGGACATGTTCGCGAGGAAGGTGCTCTTTGCACGGCTGGCCTCCTGGGCTTTGGTCCTGGCGAATTCCAGCTCATTGGTGATAAGCAGCAGGTTCTGGTAGTCGGCGTTCTCCATTGCCATGTACCATAGATAGTTCGCGAGCGTCATTCCGAACGTAACCAAAGTGAGCTTTCCGTTGGTGAAGGGCTGGAGCACCATCGCCGCGGCGGTCACAAAAAGGCTTGAGAAAATGAGGATGCGGACCGTCCTTGAATATTTCTTGAAATAACGCAAAAAGAGAACGAGGATGAAGACCATGAAGTAACAGGGAGGAATATAGCCCATCGCGATGTAAAGGGGGCCTCTCGCCCAGTAGCGGGTAACCTCGCTGTAGGTCGCAACCCAGCCGGTCTTGATGTTAGCCAGAAGAATGACCGTGACCAGATGCGCGAAAGTCAGGTTGATTACCCACCAGAGTTTTTTCGACTTGAAATCCTGGGCGACGGCTATGACATAGGACGCGTAGGCATAGGATGACCACATCGACGTGATGAAGCACAAAGAATAAAATATCCTCTTCAAGAGATTCGTTCCCGGAGTATAGGGCAAATCCCCAACGAGCACCCTGATAATCTCACATATGCAGGCAAGCGTAATAGTAAGTACCAGAATTCGGAACCTGCGACTGCTCGCACTCTGATAATACTTCACAACCATGAGAACGCACATGAGAATATCGAAAACCAGCGCCGCTAAGTCAAAGTAAATTTTCGGATGACTGAGAATATATTCCATTACCCATCCTTGAAGGTCGATATTTCTTCCATGAATCCGTAAATTTGAAACTTCCGCATTTAAGTTTTTTAGAGATTCATTTAATTAATTATAAACCATGTGCCGCAAAAAAACAAGCAAATGTTTTCGCGCCCCCATCCGCTCCTGCCGGGCATTTCCCCACAAGTTTTCCACAGGGCGAGGGGATTTCCACACCGACTTTTCCACAGGCGCATTTATCTCTAAATTTTATAGAAAAATAGCCGACAGTGCACCCATCCCTGATAACAAACCCTTGTTTTACAAGAAAATACAGCCAGCGAACAGGGCAAAAAAGCTCACGGGCAAAGGAATTCCAAGTCAAAAAGAAGAAATATTTAAATAAAAGCGAATGGTCTTTCTTAGGATGCATAAGGACTTAGCCCCGGTTTCCACAAAAATTCAGCGGATAGACACAAGTTTTCCACAGTTTTGCAACAAAAAGGGAAAAAATGCCAAAAGGACAAAAAAAATCGCCCCCGCAGTCTTGCCGAAAGACGTAACCGCAATGGAGGCGATTGTCAGGGTCAAAGCCCCGGAATCCTAAAAATCAGCTTAGCCCAGGAAAACGTGTCCCTGCTGGTCAATGGCCAGGATTGACTTACAGTCAGAGCAGCGGAAACGACCGCTCTTTGTTGCCTTGAGACGGCGTGAGCATACCGGGCAGTTGAAGACCTTCGGGAAAATTGAATTCTCCACGGGGGCTCCCTTCTTGAAATGCTCGGTGGCCTGGGTCAGGGTCTCCTTGATGTTGAAGAACTGGCTGAATCCCAGAAGCTGGAAAACCTCGTAGACCTTGGGCTGAATGTTCAGGAGCACAATGTCCCCGCCCTTCGGCTTCACAAGCTTCAAAAAGGCCGTGAATGAACCGATACCAGTGGACGAAACATAGTTCAGGCTGGCACAGTTAAAAATCAGGTTGACGAAACCCGCGCTCACAATCTTTCCAATCTGCTTCTGAAAATACACAGAATTGTAAGTGTCGATATAACCATTTAAAATTACCATAAGGCAATTTTCAACATCCTCAACTTTATCCAGCTGGATTTTCAGGCTGTCGTCTTTTTCATCATTAAAACCAGGAACAAGATCGTTATTCATACTCCTCCGGCTGCTTTAAGCTGGATCTCCAGCAAACAGTTTTTTTTCTTCTATAATTTTGTATAAACAAGGCCCCGAAATCAGCTTTCCGATTCCGAAGCACCAAAAACCTGAAACTACAGTTTTACCCTAATAATATACACCAAATTTCGCTCTTAGTCAAATTAAAACAACAAAAAACTAAGCGATTTTTACAAAAATCCAGGCGACAATCCGGTCCGGGAAGAAATCATCCGAAAATCAGCGCGGCTGCCACCCGCAATCAGCGTTCAAAAGCACTCCGTTCAGTTTTTCAGACGAAATCAAGTGGATTCCCTGCTCAGCAACCCAGCTTTCCTCCACCAAATACTCCTCGGAAGGCGCATTTCTGGTAAATCCGGGCAAAATTCCATTGCAGGTGATTCCATATTCTTTATATTCGGCTGAAACGGACTTAATTATTACAGATATTCCTGTTTTTGCACCCGCATAAGCCGCATTTGTCCTGTAACTCCTCACAGATTCCGTCCTTGTGCCTCCGAAAAGCAGGATCCGGCCCCATTTTCGCTCCATCATTCCGGGCAAAACCGCGCTCACGACGGCTCCGGGAAGGGCATAATCCGCAATGGCAATGTGGCTCCACTCCTCCGCGCTCATCTCATGGACCGGTTTCTGCAGGAAGGGACCGTAAGTTACCGCACAGATCTCACACTGGCTCAGGATTTCACGCACATCAGGCCGGGAAAGCTCGGAAAGTCCGCCCCTGTCAAAGTCCGACTGAATCATGTGGAGCTGACTGTCTTCGCTTCTGTGCCTCCCCATCACCCACACCTCGGCCCCGGAGTCCGCAAGCTGAAGGGCAATCTGCCGTCCGATCCCGCCGGTTCCCCCGATTACGAGCGATTTTCTTCCATTAAAAAGTTGTTTTTCCATACGGGAATTGTAGCCGAAAACGGAAAAAAATTGTATAGTTTTCCCATGAATCTTGAGAATATTGTGATCGTTCTTTGCAGGCCGGAAGAAAGCCGCAATGTCGGGGCAGTATGCCGTGCCATGGCGAACTGTTCGCTTTCCACCCTGAGAATCGTAGGTAAAAAGGAAGATTTTGATGACACCCGCGTCCGCATTCTCGCAATCCACTCGGCACCGATCTGGGAAAAGGCCGTTTTTTTTGATTCCATAAAGGATGCCGTAGCCGACTGTACCGTCGCAGCAGGAACCACAAGGCGCAGGGGCAAAAAGAGGGGCAAGCTGCTTTTTCCCGAGGAATTTACCGAAGAGGCGTCCCGGATTACCGAAAGCGGAGGAAAGGCCGCGATTGTTTTCGGGAACGAAAGGACCGGACTCACCGACGAGGAGCTTGACCAGTGCAATCTGGGAGTGACGATTCCAACGAGCGAGAGTTTCGCATCCATGAACCTTAGCCATGCGGTGCAGGTGATGGGCTACCACATTTTCCGCTCCACACAGGGTGAAAGAACCGGCTACACACCGATCACACTCTCAAGATTGGACAAAACCGTAACTTCCCTCGCCGACAGTCTCCAGAAGATAGGATTTTTCAGCGTGACAGGACGCGATGACATGGAGAAATTCTGGACGGACCTGCTCTCCCGTGCGTCCCTGAGCGAAAGCGAGGCCCAGTATATAGAAAAGATTTTTGACAAGGCTGCGGGTCTCGCATGCTCAAAGCGCCATGGACATGAAAATCCCCCGAACCAGGATCCTGGCACGAGGGATATACGGAATGCGTAAAAACAAACGGATTTGTTCGCATCTAACGCCGCTCACTGACAAGTGAACGTATTTCAGTCCACCTTGTTGAAGATGAAATGTCTAGAAGTGGAACAGTAACCAGATTCCCACCCAAAATTCACATCACCTTCCAGTTGTGATGGATTAATGTCGTCTGGGTCCAAATCACCTATCTGATGCTCCGAATCATAGTCATCCTTATAAAGGAGGACATGGTTTTCATCGACATCCACCATCCAGCAATAATCAGTATTATTCTCAACACCTCCAATTCTCACTCCGAGCTTGTATGCCCCCAACTGGCTGTCGGTGTAAAAATGAAGTCTTACGTTTGCACTTCCTGACGAACTTTCAAAGGTTGTATTGTCCAGATTCAGAGCCACAGCCAAAGGAATACAGGAAGATAACAACAGAACCACGGCAAGCAGAAGCATTGCGAGGGAAAACTTTCTTGCGGATTTTTTCATAAAATCCTCCTTGTTTGAAATTTAAGTCCACCGCAAGTTTGATACCTGCGGTATTACTATTCTATAAAACAAAAGAAAAAATATGTCAATATGGTTACAGCTCACCGAAAATTTTCACTTCTTTTTGCGTGTCGGTGTTCTCGTACTCTTTGGCTTTCCTGTCGGAACAGTCTTTTTCGGTTCAGCAGGTGCCTTTGTTTCTTTCTTTGCAGGCTTTTCCTCTGGTTTCGGATTTTCAACGTCAAAGATGTAAATTGCTCCTGTCCAGCTTTCAAATCTCACGCTTTTTGTATCCTTGTTCAGCGTAAATCTATGCATGACTCTGGGTTGCAGAGAATAGGTCCAAATGGTCCGGAGATTGTATTTTCCCACATAAGGCGCCTGTCTGAAAAGCTCAAGAATCCAATAAACATCCTCTCTTTTATCCAGAATTCCGACGGAGAGATAGTAAAACTTATCCGGCTCATAATATGTTTCAGCAGGATCAACCCAGCTGACGTAATAGAAGCCCTCGTCGTTAGTATACAGAGAGATATTTTCCTTTTCATTGTACATCATCCGGGTAAAGGACTCTCGCTTGAGAGGTTTCACTGACATGGAGACTTTATGGGTGCCTGTATTGAGACGAAGTGTTTTTACCCCGACAAGAGGCATAGGCTCCTGAGACGTAAAGACCACATCATCCACAGAATCCCTGCCAACTCTGTCTGCCATACTGCGTCTGTCGAGCACCAAAGCTTCAACCAACAGATCTTTGTCTACGGGAACATCATAAAAATGGATGGCAATTTCCGAAATGGACTTTTCCACCGTATTAAAGGACTGGCTATCACATGTAATGCCGCTTTCATTATCTTTTTCACGGATAGAAACAACACCGAACCATACCCCATCTTTGGCCAGTTCAGGAAACGTCACAACAAGTTCACAGGGGTTCGGATTTACGTACTCCTCATCTTCACCCGGCCCGTCGTACTCAGCGCTGCCGAATGCAGAGACAGCAATCACCAGGCATCCCGCGAACAACAGAATTAACTTTCTCAAACTCATAAACGTCCTCCATTTGAGCGAACATATTCTCAGTTTCAAAACTTCTACGGCTCTTGAAACCTCATGGGCAGACTTTAAAACCCAAGTTACAAAGACCACCCACATATAATAATCCACTCTGTTTTGCAATCTGTCAAGTAAGTTTTTAAATTTCCGCCGTCTGCATCAAGCGGTCACAATTTGTGACCAGTTCAGGACGCTCGCTTTCAAACAGAGTTTTAGGTGGAATCTTTTCCGAGACAAGCACGGGATTTTTTCCTCCCCGACGGAGCATCTTTACCCGGGCTACGGGACTGCCGTTTTCCAAAATGAGGATACGAGGACTTTTTTCTCCAGACTCCAGCAGGGTGCCCCCATCCAGTTCTGAAAGCTCCAGATGCACGGCCAGCATGTCGGCCAGAATATGGTTGATGACATTGTCCACACTCTGATTGGATTTCTCGGCAAGCTGACTCAGGTATTCCACCACATCAGGCCCCAGGTCCAGATCCGTGTCCACCCAGCGCTCCAATGGCGTAAGAATCACGCTGTCAAAACTGATTTCACCGTCGCACATTTGCTCCATATACCCCTCCTTCAAAATGATTCTCCATTAACAAAGCCAATTTTACGCCCAAGCTTCGGTTCCTCAATCAAATTGTTCAGCACCTGTATTATCTGATTGATTTTTCTGTCCTGCTCCGGGAAACGTTCAATATTTCGTTTCACAGCCTGATTAATGACTTTCGTCTCCACTCCATACAACTCCGCAAGGTCCCTGTCAACCATAACCTGCCTGCCGCGAATGAGAAAAATCTTGCTTTCAACCAAAACCGGCGTAATCTCTTCATTGTCCATGCCAACATTCTACAATGCCTCAAAAGAAAAAACATTAAAGTAATACTTTAAAAAATTTTCCAAATCTACTTGCCGATTCACGTTTTTCTTCTATATATTTAAATCACAATGCAGTATAAAATATCACCATCGTTTTCCATCCCCGTAATTGATGTGAAAGCGACGTCCGAAAACCTGAAACGCCTCCGAGAAGACCGCGGCATCAAAGTCCGGGTAATCCAGAAAATGTTCGGAATGGAATATCCCCAGGCCATCTACAGCTGGGAAAATCCCGACGACAAAACCCTGCCCCGTCTGGACAACCTCGTCACCCTCGCAAAAATCTACGGGGTCTCAATGGATGAGATAATTGTAATCAAAACGGAAGAAACCACTGAATTGTCAGTCTGCGAGCCTCCTCCATACCGAGAAATCTCAAAATCAACTCTGGACTTCATCACCAGGTATTCCAGCTTGGAAACAAAATCCGCACTGGAACGGCACTTCGTATTTTCCCTGATGCAATTTTCTTCTATTATATTCGCTCACTCCACAAATTCCTTGTTCAACTTCTTGAATTTCTCCCACACCTCAAGCGCAAGTTTCACCGCATCCACATAATTCTCATGCAGCACCGCCTTTCCGTTCGCATTCCTGAGCTTGTATTTTCCGTCCTTGGTATGCTCAATCATCGGCACATGCTTATGATCGCACACGCTGAACCACTTTCCGCAAATCTGTTCCTTATGCCACTTAAAATTGTTCCTCATTTTTTCACCTCACAATCAGCCCACAAATTTTTTCCGCACGATTTCATCAATCGTCACATCAAAAAGTTCTGAGAGCACAAGAAGATTGTCCACCGTAGGAAGATTCCGACCGTTAAGCCAAGCGTAAACTGCCTGCGGATGCTCGAACCCAAAAACGGATTGCAAGTCCCGCACGGAAATTCCGCCCGCGTCCATGAGTAATTTGATTTTCTCACCGGTAGCCCTCAAATCAGGAACCGGTCTTAAAAGATTGGTAATGCGATTCATGCCGCCGCACCTCCGTCAAGCGAAAATGCACCGGGCATTGAACCACAGCGACCGCCCGTTCTTAGCAGCGGCAGCCGACTTTTATCATGTGTGTTGTAAAATCATAGTAGCACAAATCAAAAACTTTGTCATTAAACCTGCGGTTTAAAATTTTAAAGTATTACTTTAATGTTTTCATTTGCCCGTTATGATACAATTTACCTATCATCATTAAGGAGGAGTCGTCATGGCAGAAAAAGAACTTGTTCTATTCGAAAGCACAGATAAATCCGTAAGTTTGAGCGTACCATTCGAAAACGACACAGTGTGGCTCAACCGTCAGCAAATGGCTATGCTTTTTGATCGAGATGTTAAAACCATCGGCAAACATATCGCAAATGCATTGGAAGAGGAATTGGATGCGTCTGAAAGCTCAGTTGTCGCAAATTTTGCGACAACTGCCACAGATGGAAAGACTTACAATGTGGAATACTATTCCCTCGACGTAATCATCTCCGTAGGCTACCGTGTAAAATCAAAACGAGGTGTGGAATTCCGCAAATGGGCAAACAGTGTCCTGAAATCATACATACTCAAGGGATACGCGGCAAACGACCGCCGTCTGGAAGAACTTAAGCAGACACTCCAGATTATTCGCCGCAACGAGTCCGAATTGGAAACAAGCCAGGTTCTCTCAGTGGTCGAACAGTACACAAAGGCCCTGGATCTGCTTGACGACTACGATCATTCCTGTGTAAAAAAGCCTGACGGCACAGGTGAAACATACAGAATCACTTACGAGGAATGCAGAAAAGTGATTGACTCCATGCGCTTCGGTACAGAGAGCAGCCTTTTTGGAAACGAAAAAGATGACTCTTTCAAAGGCAGCATCGGCGCAATCTACCAGACCTTCGGCGGGAAAGATGTCTATCCGAGCGTTCAGGAGAAGGCTGCCAATCTTTTGTACTTCATCACAAAGAACCATTCGTTCAGCGACGGAAACAAACGGATAGCAGCAACAATTTTCCTATACTTTCTTGACAAAAATGGCCTGTTGTTTGAAAATCACACCAAACGCATGGAAGACAACACCCTGGTCGCGCTCACAATCATGATAGCCGAATCCAAGCCGAACGAAAAGGAGCTGATGGTGAACCTAGTCATGCAGTTTCTGCTATAGCACTGAGAGAGATAAAGAAGCCCTGCCAACCGTCAGCCAATGGTGCAGAGCTTACCACGCCGGATATAACCGATTTTCTCATAGCAGGCGTTTGAGGCCACGTAATCGGCATCGGTGTAGAGCATCGGGACAAAGCCCTCTTTTTCCACGATTTTTGTCACGTGATAGACAAGGTTTTCGGCATAATAATGACGGCGGTATTCCGGTTTGGTAAACACGAGCCCCAGGGATGCGATTTTTTCAACGGGATGGAAGGTGCAGGAAGCGACATTTTTACCCTCGGAATTTTTCCAGAAAAAGTAAGCACCGTGTTGCAGTCCAAGCTCAGCCTTTCGCCGACATTCCTCAGGATCAAGAGCCGGGATTCCTGTCTCTCTTTGAAACAGATCCATGAACTCAACAATCTCGTCCAAATCATCCGGCGTGCACCGGTATGGTCCACCGTCCACATCGTCTGCCGTAGATGGCGGGATAGGAGCCGGATTGTCATAGGCGAACATGTTTGTAACAATGGAAAGCTTTTTACCGCCCGAAGCAAAGGATTTCTCAGCGTCAGATTTCCTTATAAAAAAATCCGCAAGTCCGTATTTCATGTTGAGTGTGTGCGTGCCGTCCAAAAATCCATGATCCTTTGAAAGTTCGTAAGCCCTTTGCATCTCATCCTCAGTCGCATCGTCCGCCGTCCAAATCCAGACAGGATTCGGCACACTGCTCAGACATATTACAAGCCTCCTGTGGTCGGACAGAATCAAGTCGCATGGAGTTACAAGGATTTTCCTCAGCACAAAAAAAGTGTACCTGTCCTGCTCCAGCAAATCAAAATCACGTTCGTCCACAAAATCATCCATTTTATTATAATATTCCAAGTCGGTCTCCTTTAATTTCTCCTAGATGAAATTGGTCCAGAGGTGTTTTTCCTTTTCCGGCAGTCCGAATTTTTCTTTTCCAAGCGCGATTGATTTGATCAAAAAACTCATGTTCCTCGCAAGCACACGCAAAACCTGCATTCCCTCGGCATCCTCCGCCGCTTCTCCGGGAGCCCCACCGTGGATGTTGTTCCAGTATTGGCTTGAAACGACAGGCATTCCGCTGATTGTAAAAAACTTGTTCAACACATCAAAAGAAGCCGTTGTTCCACCACGACGCGCACACACAAATCCTGCGCCAACTTTCATCGTCTTGTCAAAGTGGCTGCTGTAAAAAAGTCTCTGTAAAAATGCCTGAACCGTCGCATTCGGAGCCGAATAATAAACCGGGCTTCCAACCACAAGTCCGTCAGCAGCCTCAAATTTTTTCGCAAACTCATTCACCTCATCATCAAAAACACAGCGCCTCAATTCACCGCAGCGACCGCACGCAATGCATCCGCGGATGTCCTTATTGCCGATGTTGTAAATTTCAGTTTCTATCTCCTGGCTTTCAAAAATCTTCTGCATCTCCTTGAGTCCAAGAAGAGTGTTGCTGTTTGCCCGGGGGCTCCCGTTTACCAATAATACCTTCATGTTCTTTCCTCCGAAATCTGAAATTCATTGACTTTTTATAGTATATCATATTTCCTTTGTGTCCGCTACCGAGATGGATGTATTGATTAGAAAAAGAATTTGCTATACTATTTTTGAAAGAGGCAGATATGAAACTTGCATTGGCATTGTCAGAAAGATCAGATTTACAGAGAAAAATTTCGGAACTTGGGCAAAGGCTCAATAACAACGCAAAAGTTCAGGATGGTGAAAAGCCGGCGGAAAACCCGGAAGAACTTCTGTCTGAACTTGATTCCTGCATAACCCGTCTTGAAGAACTTATGGCAAGAATCAACCGTACAAACAATGAGACAAAATCAGGTGACACAACGCTCACTTCCCTTATTGCAAAACGGGATTGTCTGAAAGAGAGAATCCGAATTATGCGTGATTTTTTGAATTCAGCGAGCGAAAAAGTGACACGCTACTCAAAAACAGAAATAAAAATTTGCAGCACAGTGTCAGTTTCGGATTTGCAAAAGCAAGTGGATTCCTATTCAAAACAACTTCGCGAAACCGATGAACTTATCCAGAGCTTGAACTGGACAACAGAATTGATTTAAAATTTTTGGTAGTCTGACCGTGTGGGCATGATCTCCCGTACTTGAGAATGAAGTACTTTAGATGGTAGTATGCCGGGCGCGTACTAGGAGGTTCAACTCCTCCATCTTAAAATGTATGCCCAGTAAACTTACATCTGTAACATGCATTGCGTATGTGTATTACCTATTGCCTGCGGACAGACGAGGGTGGGACCGGGGACATTATAAAAAAGAATTCTTAAATGTTGACTTTTAATATTCGAGCAGTATAATTATTCTATATTAACAAAAGGATGGATCGAAAAAGTTGGATACAGTCAAGTGGAAAAAATTCTTTAGCATTCCCGTCATTATGTTTTTAAGTGCCTCACTTTTTTTCCTGGCAGCTTATTTCTGCTTCTGGTATGTGGAGGATGGAATTTTTGTTATTGATCCAGCACTCTGTTTTTCTGTTTTATCCTTTATCATTGCATTTGTCGCTTTAGTTTGTGCAATCATTCATTTAATCAAAAGTAAAAAAACAAAGTTTAATGTCATTCAAAACATAGCCGTCATATTATTGTCTCTTGCAATCCTTTTCTTTTCATATGTCATGGCTGTATTTTCACTCTTAAACCCGACACTGCCATTCCAAAAAAAAGATAAGGAAATTACATCACAGCAGTTGAACGTAAATCTTGATAAAGGAAAGTATTTGAAAAGGAAAAATGATTATGGATTCCTGAATGGCGACGGATATTACTTTTCAATTATGCAGTTCAAGGACGAAGATGATATTTCTGATGACCTCAAAAATAATCCGGAGTGGAATGAACTTCCCATGCCCTCTGAATTAAAACTTTCTTTGGGAATGGAAGTTGATGGCAAAAAACTTGACTTGGAATATAGGGAAGAAGATGGTGTAATAATTCCAGATGTTCAAAACGGTTTCTATTTTTTTAGGAACAGGCAGAATGAAGCCGATCCTAAAGACATAAATGCGGTAAGTAGAATGCCTTGGAACTATACCGCCGCCGTCTATGACTCTGACACTCACACTCTGTATTTTTTTGAGATTGATACATAGACGATATCGGTCTTGAATCTGTTGAATCTGTTCAGTGCACAAG
>JAEEGL010478650.1_pt1 | contig 117759 bp, 100 predicted proteins | sample 9134231 | NCBI WGS metagenome assembly JAEEGL01 (sample SAMN16246548, study PRJNA631951) | gut metagenome | biome: gut microbiome; feature: rumen; material: fiber-attached | host: Bos | place: Iran: Karaj | collected 2018-10
CCCGCTGATAGCGCTGCCTCTGGGAGCGTTTTCCAAGGGACGGGTCAAGGAAGCCGCCATCGACTTCGTGTTCATATTCGGCCTGCTGATCGCCTTTATGGGCACCTACGGAGCGGGCAACAACTTCGGCACCTACCCTGTGCTGTGCTTCGACAATTTCGTCTCCTGCCTGACCCATTCCATCGCCGGCTTCGCGGCGCTGTACCTGATCATCTCCGGCATGGTGACGATGAAGAAACAGAACATCGGCATCTCATTCGCCATCCTGGGCGTATACTGCGTGGCTGCATATATCGCGGATATAATCATCCCGTACAACTACATGTTCCTGATGCGGGGCGACGGCACTCCCTACGACATATTCTACAACCTGGTCAACGGTAATAAAGTGCTTTATCCGCTGATCGTGGTGGCGCTGTTCATGCTGTACATAGTGATCTTCTACGCGGTCTTCTACCTGATCAAGAAAGCGAGAGCGAAAAAATGAAAGCAAAAAGGCTCCTTTCGATGCTGATACTGGCGGCGATGCTGTTGTCGCTGCCTGCCGCTTCTTCCGCCGGCGCCGCCGACGGAGGGATATCTTCCAAACTTACGGGCTCCGTGCCTGCCTGGGCCGTCAGCTCCTCGAACCGTTTCACCTTCGATTTCTCCGAGGAAGATATCACTTATTATTCTCAGCACGAGGCGCTGCAGCTCACCGCCAGGGCGGGCATAGAGATAAGTGGAGGAAGGCTTACGTGCCAGTCCGGAAGAGCCATGGTCTTCGCCACCAGGGGCGCCCTGGGAGACGATTACGGCATTGCGGGCGGCTCCACGGGATTCAAGCTCAGCATCACCGGAGGCACCGTTATCGTGCTGCTTCGGGATCAGGACACGGAACTTAAAAAGACCGACTCGGGCATGCGATTCTCGTTCACGGACACCGCGCTCTCCGTAAAGGACGATTTCACCAAGGTGCACGCCTCGGTCGACGTGTCACGGTTCTTTGCAGGGGGCAGGGAAGCCTCCGTGGAGATCACCGACAAGCCCTACGGGTTTACGGCTGCGATCGACGGAGAAACGGTGGTCACGGTCTCCTATACGGAAAGAGCCGCGGCGGAGAGCGGATACAGCGTCAGCAACTATGCCTCAGACCTCGTGATATACGACGGATCCGGCAATGAACTTGCCCGTTCGGAAGGCAGCACCATGCAGCGGGCAGGGCATATGCTGTTGTGCGTGGACAAACTGGAAGGATATATCGACGACTTCTGGTTCGACCGCACGGAGATCGACCAGAGTTTGCCCGAGACCGATACCGCCCGCAGCATAGATTATGGCAACTGGGTGGCAACGGACGATCTGGGCAGGACCACGGCGTTGTCCGACTCGGTCGGGGAGACGAAGCAGGACAAGGTAGTGGGAGTGTTCTATTTCCTTTGCTGGGTAGGCGCAGGCATACACGTTCAGGACAACACCAAGATATATCTGGAGCAGGGCGTCGACGGCCTGAAGTCGTATCTGGAACAGCGGGGCGGGGAAGCCTACTGGGCGGAGCCCTACTTCGGCTACTACAGGAACACGGACGCCTGGATCTACAGGAAGCATGCGTATATGCTGGAAGCTGCGGGAGTGGATTTCATATTCCTCGACGTTTCCAATAAAGAAGTGTTTACCGCGGGCCACACGCTGCTCTTCGACACATGGCTGCAGATCAGGAAAGAAGGAGGCCATACGCCTCAGATCTGCTTCCTCACCGGCGACACCCCGTCCACTTTACAGGCGGACGTGAAGAACCTGCGCAAGTCGGTATATTCCGAAAAGAACTGGGAAAAATATGAGGAGCTGTTCTTCAAATGGGAAGGCAAGCCCCTGATCTTCGGCAACATTTCCGGAGTCAACGAAAGCACCCGCCAGTACCTGGAAGAGAACTTCACCGTCCGGGGCTGCTGGGCCTGGTGCGACCAGGACGGCTACTGGACCTGGATGGATGAGACCTGGAAAGACGGCAGCGGCAATTACGTCCAGCACAAGGGCAGGGACCTGAACGGCAATTTCGAGCAGATGTCCGTAACGGCAGGCCACCACGCTTCTTCCAGCAAGGGCAGGAGCTACGTCAACGGCGTCCAGCCAAACAACGGCAAAAACGACTTTATGTTCACCTACGACGAGAGCCGCAAGGGGCTGGGCTTCGCCTCTCAGTGGGAAGCCGCCATCAAGGCAGACCCTTCCGTGATAATGATCACCGGCTGGAACGAGTGGATCGCCGGCAACGGCAGAGGCTCCGACTATATGGCGCTCACGCACATAAACAACGTGTGCTACGTCGACGAATTCAACCCCGAATTCTCCCGCGACGTGGAGCCTATGAAGATCCGGGACGGCGTGGGATTCGGCGACAACTTCTATTACCAGATGGTGGATTATATCCGGAAATACAAGGGCACCGACGTGCTGCAGCCGGCAGAGGGACAGACCTCCGTCGAGCTCGGCGACGTGGACGCCTGGGCCTCCGTTGGCCCCGGATTCAGGGACACCGTGGGCGACGTGGAATTTCGCGACACATATTCCTACGATAAGGCTTTCAAGTACATAAACGGAACGGGCCGCAACGACTTCGACGAAGCCAAGGTCTCCCAGGACGCGGATAATCTGTTCTTTATGGTGAGCACCGTGAACGATATCGTGGCCGGCGACGACTCCACCTGGATGAACCTGCTGATCGATATCGATATGGACCATTCCACCGGCTGGGAAGGCTACGACTACGTGCTGAACCGCTCCCGCACCGGCGATAAGCTGAGCGTGGAAAGGTTCAGCGGCAATTCCTGGACTTCCGAGAAGATCGGAGAAGCGGAATACTCCGTCAGCGGCAGGTATCTCACGCTGAAGCTTGACAAGACGCTCCTGGGCGGCAAGTCCGGCGAAGCCGTCAATTTCGATTTCAAATGGTCTGACAATTCCACCGAGACCGGTAATATAATGGAATTCATGGACCTGGGGGACACGGCGCCCAACGACAGGTTCAATTTCAGGTACGTTTCCGACGCTGAAAGCTACGAAAAGGCAGTCAGCGAGCAGAAGAACGGCAAGTCCGGAAAGGGCAGGCTGAACGTCGTTCCCGTCGTCGTGATCCTTACGGCGGTGCTCGTGGTTGCCGCTGCCGTGGTGGCTGTCCTGATGAATAAGAAGAAGGCAGGCACGGAAGAAACGGCGCCGGAAAGAAAAGATGTAAAAAAGGATTGACCGGGAAGGGATAATCGAGTAGAATTATCCCCGATGTCCCAGTACCTCAGGGGATAGAGGGTCCGCCTCCTAAGCGGAACGCCGTAGGTTCGATTCCTATCTGGGACGTTTGACGCCGGGAGTCCAGAATAAAGACTCCCGGCTTTTTTAAAGGAGAAAAGTATGATCCACAAGAAACTCTCCGAACTCGGGCTGAACGATGAAGTCGAAGGATATTATATCATCAGGAACTGCGGGATAAAGACTTCCGCCAACGGCTCCGCGTTCCTTGCCTGTTCGCTTTCCGATAATTCGGGCAGCATGGAGGCCAAGTGCTGGAGCTATTCCGGCCCCGTGGGAGCCACTTCCAAAGACGAAGGGAAGCCCGTGTTCGTGCGCGGAAAAGTGGGAGAATTCAAGGGCACGCTCCAGCTTACGCTCACTGCGGTGAGATACGCCGAAGACGGGGAACGTTACGACAAGGCGGATCTGGTGCCCGTGGCGCCCATAGATATTCAGGCTGCCGGAAGAGATATCCGGACGATGGTCAATTCCATCGAAGACTCTGATTACAGGCGCATATGCGAGGCGATGCTTGAAAAGTACGGCAGAGCTTTCTCCGTGTGGCCCGCGGCCAAGTCGGTGCACCACGGCTTCGTTTCCGGATTGCTGATGCACACGTACAATATGATGAAGCTCTCCGATTTCCTTGCCGCCCGTTATCCGGAAGTGATCGACAGAGACCTGCTCGTTGCCGGAACGCTGCTCCACGATTTCGCGAAGACCCAGGAGTACGCATGCTCGCAGCTGGGGCTCATATCCGACTTTACCGTAAAAGGGCAGCTGCTGGGACATCCCGTGATGGGCGCCCAGAACGTGGCTGAGACCGCGAAAGAACTGGGAGTGCCCGAAGAAAAATCCCTGCTGCTCCAGCACCTGATACTGTCTCATCACGGAGAGCCCGAATTCGGCGCCGCGGTGCTGCCTCTCACAGCCGAGGCGGAACTGCTCCACCTGGTGGACCTCATCGACAGCCGCATGGAGATATACGCCGAAACGTTCAAGAATATGGAAGAAGGCACTTTCAGCGACAGGATATTCGCCCTGGAAAAGAAGATATACAAACACAAAGAATAAAATACAACGGAGGTTAGGACAATGGCAAACAAGTATGAAGGAACGAAGACCGAACAAAATCTCCTGGCTGCGTTCGCGGGAGAATCTCAGGCGAGAAATAAATACACGTATTTCGCGTCAACAGCTAAAAAAGAGGGTTACGAGCAGATCTCCGCGATCTTCCTGAAGACTGCAGAGAACGAGAAGGAACACGCCAAGATGTGGTTCAAGGAACTCGCCGGAATAGGCAGCACCGCCGACAACCTCAAGGCCGCCGCCGACGGAGAGAATTACGAATGGACCGATATGTACGAAGAGTTCGCTAAGACCGCCGAAGAAGAAGGCTTCGACGACCTGGCTAAAAAGTTCAGGCTGGTGGCCGCCATCGAGAAGCATCACGAGGAAAGGTACCGCAAGCTGCTCAAGAACGTGGAGAACGGGGAAGTGTTCGAGAAGGGATCCGTAAAGATCTGGGAATGCCGGAACTGCGGACATATCGTCATCGGCACCACCGCTCCCGAAGTATGCCCCACCTGCGCCCATCCCCAGAGCTATTTCGAAATTTCGGAAGAGAACTATTGATAAAAAGGGCGGAATGCTGTATAATCCTGTAAAACAGACACGGTGCGGCGCGCCGGTCATTGACGCGCGGCATATTTGAGACAAATAATAAAGTTTTTGAGAGGAGAAAAACTATGGGACTTATTAAAGCTTTAGTCGGTGCGGTTGGCGGCACACTTGCCGATCAGTGGAAGGAATTCTTCTATTGCGAAGCTATCGACGCCGATACCCTCGTCGTTAAAGGCCAGAAGAGGATCACGAGCCGCAGCTCCAACACGAAGGGCAACGACAATATCATTTCCAACGGATCCGGCATCGCCGTTGCCGACGGACAGTGCATGATCATAGTCGATCAGGGCAAGGTCGTCGAGTTCTGCGCCGAGCCCGGACAGTTCACCTACGACACTTCTTCCGAGCCCAGCATCTTCGCCGGCAAGCTCGGCACTTCCATCATCGAGACCTTCAAGACCATCGGGCGCCGTATCACCTACGGCGGCGACACCGGCAAGGATCAGAGGGTGTACTACTTCAACCTGAAAGAGATCACCGGGAACAAGTTCGGCACCGCCAGCCCCGTTCCTTTCAAAGTAGTCATCAACGAGCAGCTGGGATTCAAGCTTTCCGTTGACCTCCGATGCAACGGCGTGTACTCCTACAAACTGGTCGACCCGATCCTGTTCTACACCAACGTCTGCGGTAACGTAGCCGAGAGCTACAAGCGCGAGCAGATCGACGCCATGCTGAAAGCCGAACTCGTTCAGGCACTCCAGCCCGCTCTCGCCGTCCTTTCCGCTCAGGGAGTTTCCTACGACCAGATCCCCGCTCACACCAAGGAGATCAGAGACGCCCTCAACGAAGAGCTGAAAGATGACTGGGGCAAGCGCGGCATCGAAGTCTACTCCATGAACATCGGCGTTCCTTCCATCCCCGAGGATCAGAGAAAGAAGATCACCGAGTGGGAAGAAACTTCCATGACTCTGAATCCCACCGTGGCCGCCGGCCGTATGACCGGAGGCGTCATCTCCGCCATGAACACCGCTGCCGGAAACGAAGGCGGCGCTATCAACGGCTTCATCGGTATGGGTATGGCCATGAACCAGGGCGCAAACAATATCACCGGCCTGTTCGAGCAGGGCGGCCAGCAGGGTCCCGTTAACGGCGCTCCCCAGGCTCCCGTGGCACCCCAGGGCGGCGAAAAAGCCGACGTCTGGACCTGCCCCGTATGCAAGAAAGAAGTAAACGGCGGCAAGTTCTGCCCCGACTGCGGCTGCCCCAGACCTCAGGAAGCCCAGGGCTGGACCTGTCCCACCTGCGGCAGCGTGAACAAGGGCAACTTCTGCACCGAGTGCGGCGCGAAGAGACCTGCCGGCGCTCCTCTGTACCGCTGCGACAAGTGCGGCTGGGAACCCGAGGATCCTAAGAATCCTCCGAAGTTCTGCCCTCAGTGCGGCGACAAGTTCGACGACAACGACATAGTCTGACCGTCCTCCGGATCTCGGAAGCGAAGGATCCAGATCAAGTAAAAAACATGCTGATCCGGCGGCAATCATCGGTTGCTGCCGGATTTTTTCAAAACGGAAGCGGCGTTAGAAGAAGTGCCGCGGCCGGAAAGGCAGGGTGAATCTATGGACCTGATCAAGCGGTTTTTGAATTACGTAAGTTATCCCACCATGTCGGACGAAAATTCCGACACCTGTCCCAGCAGCGAAAAGCAGCTGGCTTTGGCGAAAGTGCTTCTAAAGGAGCTGAAGGCGCTGGGGCTCGAAGCGAAGCTGGACGAGTACGGATACGTGTACGGCTTTTTGAAGCCCAACACGAAAAAGATCAAAGAGCGGGTGGGATTCATTGCCCATATGGACACCTCCGACGCAGTATCTGACACGGGAATAAAGCCCAGGGAACTCAAATACGAGGGAGGAGACGTTGTACTCGGCGGTACCGGAGACAGGCCGGTGGTGATGAAAGCCTCCGACTATCCCTGCCTTGCGAGATACAAGGGCAAGAATATTATCGTCACCGACGGGACCACGCTTCTGGGAGGCGACGACAAGGCCGGCGTTGCCGAAATCGTCACGGCCCTGGAGCAGCTCATAGAGAGCGGCGAGAAGCACGGCAAGATCTCCGTGTGCTTCACTCCCGACGAAGAGATAGGCAGGGGAGCCGATCATTTCGACGTCAGGGGATTCGGAGCGGATTACGCTTATACGGTTGACGGAGGCACGCTGGGCGAAGTGGAATACGAGAACTTCAACGCGGCCTCCGCGAAAGTTGTTGTCCGCGGCATCTCCATACATCCCGGCAGCGCCAAAAACAAGATGGTCAACGCGGCTTCCATTGCCTGCGAGTTCCACAACATGCTGCCCAAGCGCCAGGTGCCTGAAAAGACCGAAGGGTACCAGGGCTTCTTCCATCTCACCGGAATGAGCGGCGGCACCGAATACGCCGAACTGTCGTACATAATAAGGGACCACGACAAGGAGAAGTTCGAGGCCAAAAAGCAGCTGATGCGAGAGCTGGCGGACAAGCTGAACGCCAAACGCGGCGAAGGCACCGTGGAGCTGATCGTAAAAGACTCCTACTACAACATGAAAGACGTGCTGGCGGACAAGATGTACGTGGTGGAAAAGGCGGAGGCGGCAATGCGCGAATGCGGCGTGGAGCCGGTGAGCGTTCCCATAAGAGGCGGCACCGACGGGGCCAGGATCTCATATATGGGCCTGCCTTGCCCCAACCTCTGCACGGGCGGAGAAAACTTCCACTCCAGGTATGAATTCGTCTGCGCAGACGATATGAGAAAGTGCGTGGAGATCATTAAAAAGCTGATGATCGCGAAATAAGCCGGACCTTGACGGGAACGGAACGAAAGGGTATTGACCATGGGATACGTATACGTTTTTTTCGCGCTGCTATTGCTGGTGGCCTTCTTCGTCGCCAATAAATTCGTACAGAAAAAGCTGGGGTCCGGCACCGTTGCCGCGCTCTCATATTCTGCGGTGCGAAATCTTATCAGCGCGCTTATAATGCTGACCGCCTACGCTTTTATGTTCCGGGGCGCTCCTAAATTCACGGGTTTCTCGGTGGTGATGGCGGTCATGCTGGCCGCGCTGGTATGCGCCTATACCATGGTGGGGTTCAAGATACTCGACTACGGCAGCGTGTCGGTGTTTACCGTGTTCCTTATGCTGGGCGGAATGATACTGCCGTACCTGTACGGAGTGATATGGCTGAACGAAGGCACCAACCCCTTCCGCATCGTGGGCATAGTCCTTATGGTGATCTCGCTTTTCTTTCCGCTGCTTGGCATGAAGACGGAAGACGGTACCGGGGCGGTCAGGAGCAAAAAAGGCCGTATACTCTTCGCGGTGCTGTGCTTCCTGGTATTTACCATGAACGGCTTCGTAAGCATCATCTCCAAGACCCACGCCGTCAGGATGTCGGACCAGCTTAGCGTGCTCGTGTCCTTCGTGATGCTTTGCGGCCTGGCCAACGGCCTGCTGTCCCTTTCCGCCATCGGCGTGATCAAGCTGGCGGGGCATTTCAGGAAAGGGAAGAAAGCCCGGGAGCCGGAAGCCCCGGCAGAGGCCGAAACGGTGCCTCAGACGGAAGCACCTGCCATGACGGAAGAAACGCTCCTGCCGGAAGCGGCAGAAGCGGCGAAAGCGGCAGAAGAAACTGAAAAAAGATCCTCTGAGCACGGTTTTCTGGCGCTGCTGAGGACCGCGTTCCCGCTGATCGCGTTGACCGCCATATTCGACGGCGTGTCCTTCTTCTTCCAGCAGCTGGGCGCCGGATCGGTGCCGGCGTCGGTGATGTACCCGATAATGACGGGCGGGTCGATAGTATTGTCCTCTCTGTTCGGATACCTGATCTTCAAGGAAAAGCTGTCGAAGATCGCCGTGATCGGTCTGGCGATAACGTTCGCGTCAACGTTTCTGTTCCTGTTTTGACGTCGTTATGATATAATACGCCGGCCGGGCTTTTCGAGGAGGGACCGCCGCTTGAACGCTGAAAAGGATAACGCAAAAGGTATGACGGTCAATTACGTTGCCGATATCTACACCGGCTTCCCGGACAAGTTCGGGATTCCGAGACAAAGCGGCATCGTGCCGGAACTCACCGGCAGGATAGTTTTCAGGCCGGAATACAGGGACCCCGAGGCTTTGAGGGCCATAGAAGGATTCTCCCATCTGTGGGTGCTGTTCGACTTTTCACTGTCCCACAGGGACAACTGGTCTCCCACAGTGAGGCCTCCCAGGCTGGGCGGCAATGCCCGGGTGGGAGTTTTCGCCAGCCGTTCTCCTTTCAGGCCCAATCACATAGGCCTGTCCTGCGTCAAGCTCATCCGCGTGGAGCACACGAGCGACGAAGGAGACGTGCTAATCGTCGGCGGAGTGGATATGGTGTCCGGAACGCCGGTGATAGATATAAAGCCCTACCTTCCCATAAGCGACAGGCGGGACGACGCGGTGGGAGGATACAGCGACGACAGGGCAGGATACAGGCTGGAAGTGGTGTTGCCCCCGGACGCGGACAAGAAGCTGCCTGAGGAGCTCGTAAAGGGACTTGCAGGCTGCATAGCCGAAGACCCCAGGCCTTCATACCAGGAGGATCCGGAGCGGGTGTACGGCATGGAATTCGAAGGATTTGAAGTGAGATTCAAAGTGGCGGGAGGGACCGCCACGGTGACGGAGATAGAAAGAAATCAGGAGGCTGAGCTTGATGTCTGACGATAACGAACTTAAAAACAAAGAAGGAGAAGAAAAACTTCCCGAACATCAGAAGCCGGAGAGATACGTTGCCCTGGTTTACGGCGGCCCGGAATTTTTCAGCAGACGGGCGAGGGAGGCCGGGGAAGCCGCAAGGGGAGCCGCGGCGCCGTTGCCCGAGGACGAAGCCGATGCCGATGCCGTGGCGGCGGGGGAAAACGTAACGCCGGAAGAAAACGGACCGGCGGAAGAAAAATTGCCCGAAGAGCTCAGGCCCGACGGCCCCGTTATGGAAGCTCCCGTATATGCCGGACCCGAGATGATGGGCCCGCAGGGAGGAAAAGGGGAGAGGCCCAGAAGAAAATACCCCGCGGATTTCGATCCCAGGATCGCCGTGGCGGTGTACGCCGCTCCCGTGAGAGAACCTTCCTCCCGGAACGCGTTCGCCTTCGAACCTTTCGGCCCGGAAAACGGTTCAAAAGAGAAAGAGGACGGCGCACGTCCCGCACCCGGACCCATGATGGTATACGGAGGGCCCGAATATTTCGCGAAAAGAAACGATCAGAGAGGTATGATGGGCGTGCTTCCCGTTGACCCGAGCAAGAAAACGTTCTGCACCGAATGCGGCAGCCTGATCGAGAAAGAAGATTACAAATTCTGCCCCGAGTGCGGCACCCCCGTTAAGAGAAGAGCACCTGAAAAGGCGCCCGAAAAGCCGGAAGACGTGTCTGAAGAATTATGATAGCCAGGGCCCCGGAAAAATTTAAGATCGACCCCGGTTTTCCATACGCTCTTCGGAACTGCGTGTGGGAGATAACTCTGGCGTGCAGCTTTTCGTGCAGATATTGCGGCTCGAAGGCCGGAAAAGCGGGAGAAGGGGAATTGACCACCGCGGAGTGCATGGAAGTGGTGTGGCAGATGCGGGAGATAGGCATGCGCCGCGTCAATCTCATCGGCGGCGAGATATTTATGCGCCCGGACTGGAAGACCGTTGTCGCGGCCCTTTGCGGAGCGGGCATCAAGGTATGCGTCATAACCAACGGCTTCAGGCTGGCGGACGCTGACCTGTTTTTTCTCCGGGACGTGGGGATCGAATCCGTGGCGGTGTCCATCGACGGACCTGAAGAGATACACGACGCCTGGAGGATGAAAGGCAGCTTCAGGGCGGCGGTGGATTCGGTCAGGCGGATCAGCGGAGCAGGCATCCCGGTATCCGTCATAACGGCCCTCAGGAAGGACAACGCTCCGGCACTCATGGATTTCTACCTTTCGGTGATGAAAGACCTGCCCGTATTCGCATGGCAGATACAGTCATGCGCCCCCATGGGCAACGCTGCTAAAAGCGGCGAAGCGGTGAGGTACAGCTTTCGCGACGTCATAAAGACCGTGGCCCGTATCGCGCCGGAAGCGCCTTTCGACGTGGCGATAGCGGACAATATCGGTTATGCGACGCCGGAGGAAAGGCTCGTCAGGAAAGGCGGGTATTTCGGCGGCTGCAGCGCCGGGCTCAGCTCCGCAGGCATCGATTCCGCGGGCAACGTCACAGGCTGCGAGTCCATGCGCGATCCCTCTTTCTTCGAGGGGAACCTCCGGGAAAAGTCCCTGAAAGAGATCTGGTACTCGCCGGACTCCTTCAGATACAACAGACAGTTCGACGAAAAACTGCTGGCAGGAAAATGCGCCGGCTGCCCCGAAGGCGCATATTGCGCCGGAGGCTGCAGGTCATACAATTTCTACACATCCGGCAATATTTACGAATCGAGATATTGCGCCAGAGGAGAGGCATGATATGAGTTTCAGCAAAAGAGCTCTGCAAAATAAAGAGAGAAAGACCGGAGACAGGACAGGCGCCGCGGCGGCTTTTGCCCTCGCTGCCGTCCTGTGCGTTTTAGTGGCGTTTTTTGCCGCGGGCTGCGCAGAAAAGTCCGGCGGGGAAAACGGGAGGACCGCGATCACCACGGATATGCCCTCAGAGGCCGTTAAAAGCCCCTCAGAGGCAACGGAGACCGGAGGAGGTATCGAGTATACCCCCGCAAGCGAAACGCCGGAATTGACCCCTTCTGAGACCCCCACGGCCACGCCTGCTCCCGAACCCACCGAAACGCCCACGCCGGTTCCTACGGAATTGCCCCCCACGGCCACCCCTACGCTTGAACCTACGCAGGAGCCCACGGCCGAACCTACTTTGCCGCCTCCAACGAGCACGGCCACCGCGACTCCCGCTCCTACGGAAGTGCCCAGGACTCCCACGCCCGAAAGGCCCGTTGCCCCGGATCCCACGCCCTACGTGACGCCCGGCGACGACTCCACCTTCGACATCGTGATCAGCATGGTGGGAGACTGCATGCTGGCATCTTATAAGAACGAAGATGCCGAAAACGGATTCAAGGAGCACGCCAACAGGGAAGACCCTAAGTACTTTTTGGAAAAAGTCGCCCATATATTCAAGAGCGACGACCTCACCATCGCCAACCTGGAATGCGTGCTGACGGACAAGGACCTGCCTCCCATCGAGAAGAAGAGCAATCCCGCCTACTGGTATTACGGAAAGACCGACAACGTCCGCATCCTCACCGAGCAGGGAGTGGAGGCGGTATCGCTGGCCAACAACCATATGGACGACTACGGCATCGAGGGCAGGATAGATACCATCGAGACGGTGAAGAACGCCGGGCTGCTTTACGCCGGATGGGAAGAGACCTTCTATTACGAGAAGAACGGCTTCAAGATCGCGGTCATCTGCGCCAACCTGTATTCCAGGTCCGACGGCAACGAGATCGTGAACCTGGTGAAGGAGCAGTCTAAGGTGTCCGATTTCCAGATCGTTTTCTTCCACGGAGGCAAGATGAAGATACACGACCCCGAGGAGTGGAAGATGGAAGCGGCGCATAAGATTGTTGACGCGGGCGCCGACCTGATCGTGGGATGCCACCCCCATATGCTGCAGCCCAGGGAGATCTATAAAGGCGTCGACATCGTCTATTCGCTGGGCAATTTCTGCTACGGCGGCAGCAGGCGTCCGGAGAACCGAACCGTGATCTACCAGGAAACGCTCACGGTCAACGTGGCGGACGGCAAGCTGGTCTCCACCTTCTCGGAGTTCATCCCGTGCTACGTTTACACCGCCGGCGTCAACAATTTCCAGCCTGCTCCCATCACCGATCCGGCCGAAAAGCAGCGGGTGCTGGACTTCATGAACTGGAAATCCATCGATCCGTTGTGATTGACGCGAAAGGCCGAAAGGTATAAAATTAAGCCGTGCCATACAAATAAAGGCGACGGCTTTTTTTATTGCCGTGTCATAGCGGCCGCACGCTCATGCCGTTGCCGGAAAGGAAAAACAATGGATACAGAATTAAGATCCGTCCCTGAAGAGACTGAGATCGCGGTTCCTTCTTCCGAGCAGCCCCGCGTGTACCACCCGGTCAGACGCAAAAAGAGACTGGGGGACAGGCGCGAAGGCCGTTTGCTCCGCACGATTTCCGGGATGACGAAAATGATGCCGTTCATCATGAAGAACCGCAGCGACGGATGCAACACCTACGCCGACGAGTTCGACGTGACCGAATGCGACGCCTTCTGCAAAAAGATGGTCCGGTCCGGCTACACGAATTTCAGCTTCCTGCACGTAATGCTTGCCGCCTACGTGCGTACCGTTTCACAGCGCCCCGGAGTCAACCGCTTCGTCAGCGGCCAGCGCGTCTACTCCAGGAACAACATCGAGGTGGTAATGACCATCAAGAAGGAGATGAAGCTCTCTTCTCCCGACACGGCCATTAAAGTGTTCTTCGAACCCGACGACACCATCCTCGAAGTCTACGAAAAGTTCAACAAGGTCGTGGAGGCCAACAAAAACAGCAAGGAGCTGGACAGCGATTTCGACAAGGTGGCCGAAGGCCTGGCCAAACTGCCCAGACCTATCCTTCGCTTCCTGGTCAAAATGCTCTTCTGGCTCGACTACCACGGCTGGCTCCCGAAGAGCCTCCTCAGTGTCAGCCCCTTCCACGGCAGCATGATCATAACAAGTATGGGTTCCCTGGGAATACGCCCGATCTACCACCACATATATGATTTCGGCAATCTTCCCATATTCTTCGCCTACGGCGTCAAGCGCAAGCGCACCCACTACAGCCCCGAGGGCAAACCCTACACCCGCAAGTTCATCGAGGTCAAGGCGGTCACCGACGAACGTATCTGCGACGGCTTCTACTACGCCTCCGCCTTCAAGCTGATGCGTCAACTGGTGGAGAAGCCCGAGCAGCTCATGAACCGGCCTGCCGAAGTGATGGAGGACGTGGAATAAGCGAAGGTGCTTCGAAAAGCTAAATTGAAAACCGCAGGCTTTCGGTTACGACTGGGCCTGCGGTTTTCAGCTAAATTCCGCTATGCGGAGCTAAATTCGTCCTACGGACGAGCTAAATTCGGCTGCGCCGAGCTAAATTGCTCGCTGGCGCTCACAACTAAATTCGTCCTGCGGACGAGCTAAATTCGGCTGCGCCGAGCTAAATTGTTCGCTGGCGCTCACAACTAAATTCGTCCTGCGGACGAGCTAAATTCGGCTGCGCCGAGCTAAATTGCTCGCTGGCGCTCACAACTAAATTCGTCCTGCGGACGAGCTAAATTCGGCTGCGCCGAGCTAAATTGGATCCTGCGGATCCAGCTAAATTCCGCTGCGCGGAGTAATGTTCGCACTAACGTGCGAGTGATATTGCGCGCGTTGCGAGCAGGGAACCGCTTCCTTCGCTCGTACCAAGGGATTTGCTCTGTCTCGAAGTGGAAGGCAAGGAAAAAACACCCATGATTTACTGCTTACCCCCGGATCCTTGGGCGTTTAAAAAGAAGCGGCGCTGTCTCTTAAGCCGCGAAAAGCAAGAAACGCCCATATTTTGCCGTTTGTCTCGATTTTCTGGGCGTTTTGGAAGAAGCGGCGCTGCCTCTGAAGCCGCAAACGAGCGAGAAACACCCATATTCTGCCGTTTATCTCGATTTTCTGGGCGTTTTGGAAGAGGTGGCGTAGCCTGACAACAAAAAATGAGCGAGAAACGCCCGGAATTTTCCTCTTGCCCCGGATTTCTAGGTGTTTGGAAGAAGGCCGCTCTGCCTGGCAGCTCGAAACGAGCGAAAAATCAAATCTACCTTCACTCGGCGCAGCCGAAATTAGCTGAAAGCCATCGGCTTTCAATATCACTCGTCCGCCAGGACGAATTTAGCTGAACACTGATTACTTTGCCCAAGCAGTCAGTGTTCAATTTAGCTGAAAACCGCAGGCTCTGTTGCTTAAAGCCATCGGCTTTCAATTTCACTCGTCCGCCAGGACGAATTTAGCGGAACACTGATTACTTTGCCCAAGCAGTCAGTGTTCAATTTAGCTGAAAACCGCAGGCTCTGTTGCTTAAAGCCGGCGGTTTTCAATATCACTCGCCGTCAGTCGAATATCACTCCGCCCGGCGGAATATCACTCGGCGCAGCCGAATATCACTCACCCGTAGGGTGAATTTAGCTGTGCGAAGCACAAATTCGCTCGCACGCCGGTGCGAATTTAGCTGAACCCTGACGATTTCGTTTAAACCGTCAGGGTTCAATTTCGCTCGTCCCCCCAGGACGAATTCAGCCGACCGAAGGTCTCTCAGTCCACCGACTTCAGGGACTCCACCATGCTGATCTTCCTGAGCGGCCTGTTCATGATCAGGCTCACCGCCAGGGAGAAGAGCACCGTCAGGCCGGCGGCCAGCAGGTAGCTCCAGAAATGGACTTCGCGGCCGAACATCACCATGTCGATCTCAGCGGTGTTGATGACGAAGGAGGCAAGGATCCGCCCCAGGCCCAGGCCCAGCAGCGCGCCGAGCAGGGTCAGGACGATGTTCTCCCTGAAAATGTACATCGAAACTTCGTTGTCCGTGAAGCCCAGCACTTCCAGGGTGGCGATCTCCCTTATCCTTTCCGCGATGTTGATGCTGGAGAGGTTGTACAGCACGATCACCGCCAGGAGCACCGCGGACAATATCAGCACCAGCACCACGGCGTCCAGGGCTTCCATCATTTTGGAGAAGGTCTTCCGGAGCGACGACTGCAGGACCATTGTCAATACCTTGTCGTTGCCGATGATCTCGGCCGCCAGGTTTTCTTCGTTGGCCGCTTCCACGTCGTACGTAAGATAAAGCAGGTTGAACTCGGGGGCGTCGCCGATCATTGCCGTATACGTTTCGGGGGTGATGAACACGTAGTGGTAGATATAATTTTCGATGACTCCGCCTACGGTGATATCGGCTTTTTCGGTGTCGCTCAAGGAGACGGTGATGACGTCGCCTTCGCGGACTTTCAGGATCTTTGCCAGCTTTTCGGTCACCAGCGCCTCTCCCGGCTCGAGAGTGTATCTTTCTCCTGTCGTACGGTTGCGGGGCTCCATTATGTTCTGGGTCTTTTCGGCGGATTCTCCCACCATCACGTAGCCGCTGTGGGATACGTCGCCGTGGGAAAGGGAATAGGATTTCTGCATTGCCGCGGTGATCTGGGCGCCCTTGTCGTAATTGCCCAGTATCTCCTGTATTTCCGATATGGCCTCCCGGTCAACGGCCTGGGTGTACGCCATGGCGTCGAAGTGCATAACGTTGTCGAACTGCTTGGCAACGATGTCGGAAATCGAGTCTCTCAGGGCAAAGCCGCACAGCATCAGGGCGGTGCAGCCCATTATGCCTATAAGGGTCATTATCATGCGCTTCTTGTACCTGAAAACGTTCCTGACCGTGACTTTGCTGAAGAAGGACAGCCGCTTCCAGACGGGCCGGATGCGCTCCAGGAGCACTCTTTTTCCGGAAGGGGGAGCGGAGGGGCGCATGAGCTGCGCAGGTACCGGCATCATGACTTTCACGCAGCTGAACAGAACGGTGAGGGCCGAAAGCGCCAGGCTGACGCCTGTGATGATGAGGGCGTCCTTAAAGAGGAAGGGCATTTCGTTGACCTGGACTCTGTAAAGGATGGAATACGCCTTGAAGATGACGAAGGGGAACAGCTTGTATCCCACCGCCAGGCCCAGCACGCAGCCCAGAAAAGTGGCGGAGCAGCCGTAGAACAGGTATTTGCCGAATATCCTGATACCCGAGTAGCCCAGCGCCTTTAAAGTGCCTATCTGAGTCCTTTCTTCGCTAACCATCCTGGTCATGCCGGTGATGGACACCAGCGCCGCCACGATGATGAAGAAAGCGGGGAAGACCTTGGCAATGTTGCCGATGCGCTCCGCGTTCTGGCCGTACTCCTGATAGCCGCCGTTGTCGTCTCTCGTATATATGAACCATTCGGGGGGCTCCAGTTCTTCCAGGAGCTTTTTGCTGTCTGCCAGCCGTGCTTTTCCTTCCGCCAGCTGCGCCAGGCCGTCCTCGTATCCGGCTTTTCCTTCGTTATATTCTTTGATGCCTGCTTCCAGATCGGCGCGCTTTTCTGCCAGTTCGGCCTCCGCTTTTTCCACTTCCGCCCTGGCTTCCGACAGGACTTTTCCGTTCGCGTCCAGTTCTTCGCGGCCCTGTGCAAGCAGCGCCCTGCCTTCCTCTAAAAGGCCTTCGTTGTACTCTATTTCCGCCTTGGCATCTTCCAGTTTCTGCTTCGCATCCGAAAGCTCCCTGTCCGCTCTGGCGCGGCCCTCTTCGTACTGCCGTTTGGCTTCTTCCAGTTCCGACACGTACCTGTCGAATTCGGCCTGACCCGCGTAAAGTTCCGCCTTGCTCTCGTCCAGCCTGGCGCCTATCTTCAGGAATGCTTCTTCAGCTTTTTCCAGCTGCTCTTTTAAGAGGCTCTTTTCTTCCTCGAGCCCTGCTTCGTGGCGTATCTCTTCGTATCTCGCCTTGAGCTCTTCGAAAAGGCCGTATGCTTTATCGTAAAGGCCTCTCACCGTTTCGTAGGACTCCCGGGAAGATTCCAGCTCCTCGCGGGCGTAGTCCAGATTGACCTCCGCTACGCTGATCTGCTCTTTGGCTGCGGCCAGTTCCTTTTCCGCTTCCAGGGCGGAGGAGGCGTACTCTTCGAGGCCTTCGGAATATTGACGCCTGGCGTCCATCAGCTTTTCGGTGCCTTCCGTCAATTCCGCGTATTTTTCCGCGTATTCTGCTTCCGCGTCGTTAAGCTGTTTCTCTCCGTCTTCCAGTTCGCCGCGCTTCTCGGACAACAGCTTTTCCGCGTCTTCGAGCTGCTTCTCTCCGTCGTCTATCTGCGCCTTCGCGTCCTCCAGCTGCTTTTTCGCGTCAACGAGTTCTGCTTCCGCTTTTTCGAGTTCTGCTTCCGCGTCCGCGATCTGCTTTTCCGAGTCTTCTGCGGTACGCATATACCGGTCCGATGATGCCGCCGCGCCCGCTTCTTCTATGAGGGGCTTCTTTTCCTTCTCCAGATCTTTATATCCCTGGGTGTACACGGTCTCGGCCTTCATATCAGAAAAGACCAGGTACAGTTCCGTATAATATCCGATGGTGAAATTTCCGGCGGGAACGAATACGATGTGGTCGATGCCTCCGTCTCCCGCGGTGGTGTTGCCGTGCTCGTAATCCGACACGTACATGGCGGAATACACGTGGCCGACAATAGTATATTCGGTGTTTTTGAGATTGTCCCCGGCGTCTTCGGATACGACCGAGATCTTGGTGCCCACGGGGTAGAGGTACGACGCCGAATCCAGCAGGCATTCGTTGTCCCTCACCGGGAAGCGGCCGTCTTTCAGCCACAGCTGGTTTATATCGCTGTCTTTATCGTAGGCGATGAAACGGGACTCCGCCTCGTCTTCGTTGTGATCCGTCACGCAGTCGTAAAAATACGATCTTTTAACGGACACACCATCGAGCGCCTCCAGCGCCCTGACCTCCTCGTCGTCGAAGCCCCAGGTGGAAATGAGGCGGAAATGCATCAGATTCTGCATATCCGAATATTTGTCCGTGGAATTGATCATATCGGGCTCGCTGGCCTTGATGCCTGCGAAAAAACCCACTCCCAGGGCAACTATAAAAAGGATCGATATGTAGCGCGCTTTCGTCCGCCAGATGGACCTGAGCGTGTTTTTAAAGGAGGCGCTTTTCATCGGTCACCATTCGATCTCTTCTATGCTTTTGGGGTTTTCGTTTTTAACGATGCTGACTGTCTCGCCGCTTTTGACTTTTATCACTTTATCCGCCATGGCGGTGAGCGCCGAATTGTGTGTCACTATTATGACCGTCATGTTATCAGCGCGGCAGGTGTCCTGGAGCAGCTTCAGTATCATCTTGCCGGTGGTATAGTCGAGGGCTCCGGTGGGTTCGTCGCACAGAAGGAGCTTGGGCTTTTTGGACAGGGCACGGGCAATTGAAACTCGCTGCTGTTCGCCTCCGGAGAGCTGGGCGGGGAAGTTGTCCAGCCTGTCTCCCAGCCCCACTTTTTCCAGTATCTCTTCGGCTTTTATGCAGTCGGAAGTTATCTGCTCGGCCAGCTCCACGTTTTCACGGGCGGTGAGGTTGGGGATGAGGTTATAGAACTGGAAAATGAATCCCACGTCGTGGCGGCGGTAGTCTACGAGCTGCTTTCTGGTGTAGAACTGTATCTCATTGCCGTCGACGCTGACGGAGCCGCTGTCGCAGTTGTCCATACCGCCTAAAATATTCAGAACGGTTGTCTTGCCGCTGCCGCTGGGACCAACTATTACCGCCAGTTCGCCTTTTTCTATGTCGAAGGTCATGTTCCGGGCGGCTTCGATCACCACACCGCCGTTCCGGTACCTTTTCGTTACGTTTTTAAGACTTATAAAACTCATTTTCCCTCGTATCCTCTGCGCTCCGGAATTCCGCCGGACACCGGATGCCGGACGCCGGACGCTTCGCCGCACTCTATAAAGCTGCGTCAGATCTTGTATATCTTGTTATACTCGTCGTATATCTCCTTGAAAGCTTCCGATTCCTCTTTCATCAGGTTGTGCGTATATTCGTGAGGATGGAATTCGTCTCCCGCCAGTTCTATCATTGCCAGCGCCACGTTGGAGCAGTGGTCGGAGACTCTCTCGCAGTTGGTGACTATGTCGTTGAATACGAAGCCCTGATTCAGCGTGCAGACGCCCTGCTTCAGGCGCTCCACGTGATTGTGCTTCATCTTGTCGCTGAGCCCGTCGATCAGCTCTTCCAGCGGCTCCACTCTGGAGGCGGCGGTCATGTCGTTCTCGGTAAACGCGCTCACCGTCATATCCAGCACCGCCGTAACGGCCTTGAACAGCACTGCCAGCTCGTTTTTAGCCGCTTCCGAGAACCGCACGTCCTTATCGTAAATCTCCCTGGCGCTCTGGGCCAGGTTGAGGCTGTGGTCCGAAATGCGCTCGAAATCCGAAAGCGTATGCAGGAACAGCGACACCTTCTCGCTCTGGTCCTTGGACATTTCGCGGCCGGTCAATTTCATCAGATAAGTGCCCAGGCCGTCTTCGTAAAGGTCAACGTCGTCCTCCTGCTGCTTTACGTTGTCGTACCCCTCTTCGCTGTAATTTTTGAAAAGGGCGATCGCGTCGTAGATCCCCTGGCGGGATATGCCTGCCATCTTGTTGATCTGTATCTCGGACTGCTCTATTGCCAGGGCGGGGTGGGTGAGGAATCGGTCCTCCAGATGGACCTGCGACCTGACGACGGCGCCCGGCTTCTCCTTCACCATTGCCGTGACCACTTTCTCTATGAGGGAAGTCATAGGGAACAGGAGCAGCACGATGGCGAACCTTAAGATCGTATTGACCAGCGCCGTAGAGAAGGGATTCATCACTGCATAGTCGAAGGGGAATTCCGCAAAGGCGTCGATGATATAGTAGATGATGGCGCACACGGCCACGCCGAAGGCGGAAGACACGGGATAGATGAGAGCCGCCCGCTTGCCCTCTGTATTGGCTCCGATGGCGGAGAGCAGCACGGGCACCGCGGCGCCGATGCATATGCCCATCAGCAGGGGAACGGAAGAGCGGAATGCGATGGCTCCCGTTACGGAAAGGGCCTGCAGGATACCTACCGCGGCGGAAGCGGACTGGAGCATGGCGGTGAACAGAAGCCCCGCCAGGATGCCCAGGATGGGGTTGGAAAGCGTAACGATGGCGTCTGTGAACCATTTCTGTTCGCCCAGCCCCGATACGGAGCGGCTCATGGTGCTCATGCCGAACATCAGTATGGCGAAGCCCATAAGTATGCTGCCGATGTATTTGGTGACTCGCTTTTTACCGAACATGCGAAGGAGTATTCCCGCCACTGCAACCACTCCGGTAAGCGTGGCCGTAGAAACGATCTCTCCTATGAAACCCGCTCCTTCTATGTAGCCGAGGCAGATGATCCAGCCGGTGATGCTGGTGCCTAAGATGGCGCCGATGGTGACGTTCACCGCCTGTTTAAGCTTCATCATGCCCGAGTTCACGAAGCCTACCGTCATAACGGCGGTGGCGCAGGAAGACTGTATGGCGGAAGTGACTCCGGTGCCCAGCAGGATGCCCTTGATCTTCGTCCCGGACAATTTATACAGTATGGGCTCCAGTTTGCTTCCGGACAATTTTTTAAGTCCGTCTCCCATCAGCGACATGCCGAACAGAAACAGCGCGATACCGCTGAACAGGGCAATGACCTCGGAAAAACTCATAGGAAAGCCTCCTTGCAGTTTTTTTGTTTTGTCGACCGCGGCGGATCCGGGCCTGCTCCCGGCCGGAAAAAGTTCGCGTGCCGCCTGCGATCGGTCAGCGGCCACATTCCGCAATTCTATTATGCCATAAAATACGGGATTTGGCAAAATTGTTGACGTGAAGGATAGACTTGAGAGCCCTTTTTCTGTATAATTACGCCGTGATTTCCGGAAGCGGCGGAGCTTCGGAGCGCCGGCCTTGGGGACCGGAGATCATAATACCGTAAGAGTGACACTTTAAGAGGGACAGCATGGACGATCCGAGAAAGATATTGACGATGAAAGTGGGAGAGATGCCCGGATACGGGTACGACTGCTCCTGCGGAAGGCACCACAGCGTTGACATAAACAAGATAATCAGCGGCTCCGGCGTGTTAAAAGAACTGCCCGAAGCCCTGAAGCCCTACGCCGGCAGGAAGATGCTGGTGGTGGCTGACAACAATACGGTGGAGATCGGCGGGCACCGCGTTAAAGCCATGCTGGACGAAGCGGGATACGATACGGACCTTCTGGTGCTTGAGACCAAGGGCTACCCGGTGCTGCTTCCCGACGAGACCACCGTGGGTACGCTGCTCATCCACATCACCGACGAAGTGGGGATTCTTATAGGAGTTGGCAGCGGCACCATCAACGACCTGTGCAAGATCGTATCTTACAAGATGAAGCTGCCTTTCGCCATAGTAGGCACCGCGCCTTCCATGGACGGATACGCCTCCGTAATGGCGCCCCTGATCGTACAGCGCCAGAAGATAACCTATCCCGCCCATTATCCCGTCATAATAGTCACCGACACGGATCTTTTGAACACCGCGCCCCTCATTATGAAGCAGGCAGGCTTCGGAGACGTGATAGGGAAGTACACGGCGCTGACAGACTGGCGGCTGGCTCACAAGGTCAAGGGAGACCATTATTGCGCCGTTACCGCGGAGCTGGTGCAGAACGCGGTGGACGACTGCGTGGCCAATATGGACGCCTATTTCGGAGGCTCTCCGGAGGCGGTACTTAAGATGAACGACACGCTTCTGCTGACGGGCATCTCCATAGGCCTTATAGGATATACGAGACCGGCATCCGGCTCAGAGCACCACCTGGCCCATTTCTGGGAGATCGACGCCATAGCCAGGGGCGTGGAACATCCGCTCCACGGAAACTCCGTAGGGCTGGGCTCCATCGCGTCGGCGGAAGTTTACAAGATAATGAGGACCCGCTTCGAAGTGGTGGATTCCGTGGCGCCTCCGGATCCGGATATGCTCCGGGAGATCTATTCCAGGGCCGGAATGGCGTTGACGCCCATGGAACTGGGAGTCAGCCCCGAACTGTTCAAGCGCAGCCTGAACAACGGCTACCGGATCAGGCCCAGGTACACTATATTCAACTTCACGATGGAGCAGGGCATGCTGCCCGAGATCGCGGACAGGGTCACTGAAATAATGTGCGGAGGCGCCAGGTGAATCTCATAGCTGACAAGTGGCAGGACTACGAAATACTCGATACGGGCGACGGCCTTAAACTGGAGCGCTGGGGCGATATATTGCTGTCAAGGCCCGATCCCCAGGTCATTTGGGGCAAGTCCGACCCTGCGGCCTGGGAACGGGCTCATGCGGAATATTCCAGATCAAGTTCCGGAGGCGGTCAATGGCGCCGCAAAAAGTCTTTTCCGGACCGCTGGACCGTGGAATACGGCTCTCTGGGCCTTAAGTTCATAGTGGAGCCCATGGGCTTCAAGCACACGGGCATATTCCCTGAGCAGGCGGCCAACTGGGAGTGGATGTACCGGGCTGTCAGGGGCGCCGCCGACGCGGGCAGGAAGCCGGAAGTGCTGAACCTTTTCGGATATACGGGGGGAGCCACCCTGGCCTGCGCAAAGGCGGGAGCGGCGGTGTGCCACGTTGACGCTTCGAAAGGCATGGTCACCAGGGCCAGGGAGAACGTGGAACTGTCGGGCCTGGGGGACAGGACGGTCAGGTACATCGTCGACGACGCGTTCAAATTCGTTGCCCGGGAGATACGCCGGGGCCGCAGATACGACGGCATCATAATGGATCCTCCGTCCTACGGCAGGGGCCCTTCGGGAGAGGTGTGGAAGCTGGAGAACAATCTCGCGGGCTTCGTTGAGAGCTGCATGGAACTGCTCTCGGATCAGCCTCTTTTCCTGCTCCTGAATTCGTATACCACCGGTTTTTCGCCCGTGGTGACTGAAAATATTTTGAGGCTGACGCTGCCGGAGCGGCTTTCCGGGAAGGTGGATTTCGTCAGCGGCGACCTGCTTCTGCCCGTGTCCGAAAAGCGCGGCAGGAGCGGGATATATCTGCCCTGCGGTTCGTACGCGGCTGTGAAGGGATCGGGCAATGGCGACTGAAGCGCTTGAGATATTGTACGAGGACAATCACCTGGTATTCGCGGTGAAGCCCGTGGGAGTATTGTCCCAGAGCGACGGCAGCGGGGCTGAAGATATGCTGACGCTGTTGTCCCAGGATATCGCCGAGCGGTACGGCAAACCTGGCAAAGCCTTTGTGGGGCTGGTGCACCGGCTTGACCGGAACGTGGGCGGGACGATGGTATTCGCCAGGACCTCCAAAGGCGCCTCCAGGGCTTCGGAAGACATGCGCACGGGCAATTTCTACAAAGGCTACCTGGCGCTGGCCAGAACGCCTTTAAAGGCTCCCGGGGGAGACGGTCCGGAAAACGGCAAAAGCGCCGCCGAGGGATATCTCAGGCACAGGCTCCTTAAGAAAGAAAAAGAGAACAGGGTGTTCGAGTCGGAGCGCGGCAAGGAATGCCTGCTCTATTACAAATATATCTGCCCCTTAAAAGGCGCTGCAGGAGAGACGAGGGGTCACGTGTATTTCGTGATACCCGTGACCGGCAGGACGCACCAGATAAGGGCCCAGTTCGCCTTTTCAGGTTCGCCGCTTTTGGGTGACCTCAAGTACGGCACGGGCGACGGCGGCAGCGGCAGCAGGTTCGAGATAGGGCTCTGGTCCTTCGCCGTCTCTGTCAGGAAAACGGTAAAGAGGGACGAGCGGATATGGGCGGTATCGCTGCCCGAAAGCAGTCTGTGGCGCGGCCCCGGCGGCCTTGTTCCTGAAGAGATACGGGAGTTCGCCGCATCGGGAGATTACAGAGAGATACTGGAAAAAGTCAAGGAGCGTCCGGTAAAAGCGCCGGGCGGGGAAGCAGACTTTATTGGGGAAGAGAGTTCGGATGGAGAAGTTTGATCTGATAGCCACCGCGGCATTCGGGCTTGAAGGAGTCGTTGCCAGGGAACTTGAATGGCTGGGCGCGGAAGGCATAACCACCGAAAACGGCCGGGTCAGGTTCAAAGGCGACTTTTATACGGTCGCCAGGGCTAATCTGTGGCTCAGGACCGCGGACCGGGTGCTCATATTGCTGGCGGAAGGAAAAGCGGCCACTTTTGAAGAACTGTTCCAGTTGACGCTCGCTGTACCTTTCGAGGAACTGATGGGGCAGGACGCCTGCTTCCCGGTAACGGGCAAGTCCGTGAAATCCACGCTTTTCAGCGTGCCGGATTGCCAGGCTATCGTGAAAAAGGCCGCCGTAGAGCGCATGAAAAAGCATTACGGGCTGGAGTGGTTCCCGGAGACCGGGGCCAGGTACAAACTGGAAGTTTCCATACTGAACGATATTGCCTCCATAACGCTGGATACCTCGGGCGCAGGGCTCCATAAAAGGGGATACCGGGCCGTCACGGGCAAGGCGCCTATAAAGGAAACCCTGGCCGCGGGCATGATACTTGTCAGCCGCTGGAAAAAGGACAGGGCGCTGATCGACCCCTTCTGCGGCACCGGCACCATACCTATAGAGGCCGCAATGATAGCCAGGAATATTGCCCCGGGTCTCAGGCGGCAGTTCGATTTCGAGAAGTGGAAATGCTTTGACGGAAATATCATATTAAGGGCAAGGAACGAGGCTGAAGCGGCCGTAGACCGCGACGTGAAGCTTAAGATATACGGCTCCGACATAGACTATTTCGCCATCCGCCAGGCGATGGACAACGCGGTCAAGGCAGGCGTGGGCGATGATATAGCGTTTCAGAAACTGGATTTCAGGGCCGTTTCCTCTTCTTACAAGTACGGCTTCATGATAACCAACCCGCCCTACGGAGAGCGGCTCATGGAAGACCGGGAAGTCAGGGAACTGTACGCGGCAATGGGCGCCCATTTCAAGAATTTTCCCACCTGGTCCTTTTACGTGATCACTTCCCACGACGGATTCGAAAAGGATCTCGGGCGCCGGGCGGACAAAAAGCGCAAGCTCTACAACGGCATGCTCAAGTGCGATCTATATCAATTTTACGGTCCCAGGCCTCCGAGACCTGCGGAAACGGCAGAAAATTCAGAAAAAAGCGAAAAAAGATAAAAAAGTTGTTGACACGCGGGGCGGGAGTGTGCTATCATCCCGTTTGCTGTGCGTTTCGCATACGTTGCGTCGCGCCGGCGCATCAGGACGGTCCTCTGCAGTTCATCGCACGAACGTCTGAAGGAAGAGGAGTGAAAAAGCGATGGATATTATTAAAGCAGTTGAAGCTGATTATCTCAAGAGCGAGGATAATACTCCGAAACTCGCTATCGGTGATTTCGTGCGCGTGCACTTCAAAGTCATCGAGGGAACCAGAGAGAGAATTCAGGTATACGAAGGAACCGTTATCGGTATGAGAGGAGAAGGACTCAGAGAGTCTTTCACCGTAAGACGTATCTCTTACGGCGTAGGCGTGGAAAGAGTTTTCCCGCTCCATTCTCCCAAAGTGGCTAAAGTCGAAGTCGTCCGCCACGGTAAAGTCAGGAGAGCCAAGCTCTACTACCTGCGTGACAGAGTCGGCAAGGCAGCCAAGATCACCGAGAAGATCTGATCCGAAGAATGAAGCCCGCAGCATTAATGTTGCGGGTTTTTTTTCTGCGGATCCGGTCCGGAACGTCACCGGCCGCGCAGAACGTGTGGAACTTGCGGATCGCGCCGACCGTGTCAAACGTCGCTTGAGTTTAAGATATGAACGTCGATCTCCGTGATGATCCCGTAAAGGCGCTGGGCAATACCGGCGAGATGCTGGCGCTGTGCAGATATATCGACCGGGGATACCGGCTGATACAAAGAAACTGGCGCCTGGGCAGGACCGCCGAGATCGACCTGATCCTTTTCGACCCGGAGGGCGACACGGTATGTTTTTGCGAAGTCAAGACCAGGACCGCTCCCTGTGAGGGACGGGACGCCGGGATCCCGGACCCTTCTGACAGCGTGAGAGGGAAGAAAAGGATGAAAATAAAATACGCCTCCAGAGTATTTATGGAGACCCACAGGGAATTCGAAGAAAAAAACGTGCGTTTTGACGTGGCAGAGGTGTATAATAGGGGCGGATCGTTTCAGGTGCGCATCATAAAAGACGCGTTCTGAGCGGTACAGGTATGATCCAGGAGAGTATATATGTCTAAAAAAGATAGATCCCAACAGAATGCCAACGCTGAAGAAAAGTCCGTAAGGGCGCCTTCGGTCTGCTCCTGCGGCGGCCAGGCCCTTATGGAGGGCATACTTATGATAGGCCCCAAGGGAGAGTGCCAGGTCATCCGGGACCCCGAGGGAAAACTCGTCATTAAAGAGCGGGCAACGGAGCCCCTCAGCAAAAAGAACAAATTCTTTAAACTGCCTCTGGTGCGCGGCGTGGTAAGCCTCGTGGATTCCCTCAGGCGCGGTATGGGCGCGCTCTTCGATTCGGCGGAAGTGGCTATGACGGAAGCCGAAAAGGAAGAGGAAGAAGAAAAGAAATCCAAATTCGAGAAATGGCTTGACAATAAACTGGGCGACAAGGCCATGGGCCTCTTTATGGGCATCTCGGTGGTACTGGCCGTGGCGCTGGCTGTGGTGCTGTTTATGGTATTGCCGCTGCTGATCTCCAGCCTGATATTGCCCAAAAACGTGCCTTATATGGTCAAGAACCTTGTGGAAGGCGTTATCCGCCTTATCATATTCCTGGGCTATATGGCGGGCATCGCGGCAATGAAGGACATCAGAAGAGTTTATATGTACCACGGCGCGGAGCATAAGACCATCACCTGCTACGAAAAAGGGTACGAGCTCACGGTGGACAACGTCCGTAAATGCACCAGGTTCCATCCCCGCTGCGGCACCGCCTTCCTGTTCGTGGTGGTGGCCATAAGCATCCTGATCACCTCTATAGTGCCCCGGTTCTCCGACGTCCAGATCGCCAATACGGTGCTGAGATTCCTGGCCAACCTGGGCGTGAGGCTGGCGCTGCTGCCTCTGATCATGGGCATTTCTTATGAGTTCAACCGTTTCTGCAGCAAGCACGAAAACGCTGTTACTAAAGTGCTCAGGGCTCCCGGACTGCTGATGCAGAGGTTCACTACTAAAGAGCCGGACGACAAGATGATGGAAGTGGCCATCGTTGCCCTTGGAAAGGCGCTGGCCTTCGAAGGGATAGAAGTGGATTACTCTCAATATCTGACCGAAGAGCCGGAGACGGAGCCCGAGCCCGAGACGGAGCCCGGACAGGTCGAAAACGATGCGGCCGGCGGCGAGAACGCCTCTCTGGGAGAGGAAGAGAAAGCGGAAACGGCCGAGGCTGAGGCAGTGGCAACGGAAGAGGAAGCGGAAGAGGCAGTGGCAGAGGCTGCCGGGCAGACTGTTTCTGCCGCCGAAGAGGAAATACGGGAGGAAGTCTGATGACTCTTCTCGAACTTAGAAGATACCTCGAAAAACTGTACGCCGCCGCCTTCGGTGAGAACAGCGAAGAACGCGGCAGCGCGGTCAACGAGGTATCTTATATTTTGTGTTCATACTTCGACAGGTCCTTTACCTGGCTGACCACCAATCCGGAACTGCCTGTCTCGGACAACGACGCCGCCGCTTTAGAGAACGTCATAGAGCGGGTGAAAAGGGGAGAACCGGTGCAGTACGCCCTGGGCAGCGCTCCTTTTCTGGGCCGCAGGTTCGCTGTGGATCCCAACGTGCTGATCCCGCGGCTTGATACGGAGTGCCTTTTCGAGGAAGCCGCTGATCGCATACGTACGGTCAAGGCTTCGGGACTGACGGATATCAGGGTGCTGGATCTTTGCACCGGCAGCGGCATATTGGCCGTCAGCCTGAAACTTGAATTTCCGGACGTCGCCGTCACCGCTTCCGACGTGTCCCCGGAGGCCATCAAAGTGGCGAAGGCCAACGCGGATAATTATTCATGCGATATAGATCTGGTGCTGTCCGATCTGTTCGAAGCTCTGCCAGCCGGACGGATATACGACGTCATAGTTTCCAATCCTCCCTATATAGCCGAAGATGAGTACGATACCATTCCTTCCGAGGTCAGGGACTTCGAGCCAGAGATAGCTCTTAAGGGCGGCAGGGACGGAGCGGATTTCTACAGAGCTATTGCCTCGCAGGCGAAAGACCATCTTAAGCCGGGGGGCTGGCTGTGTTTCGAGATAGGCGAGAAGCAGGGGAGGCTCGTTTCGGATATATTGACCCGGAACGGGTTCTCCGGCGTGTCGGTGACTAAAGACGTGGCTTTTATGGACCGGGTGGTATGCGGAAAACTCCCGGAAGAAAATATTTAAAAATTGCCGTGCGCCCGTTTGATAAAGCAACGGCCGCCAAAACGGCCTTGAAATCATCCCGAAAACGCCATTTTTGCCTGAAAAAGCTTGACAAAATATCCGGCGCGACTGTATAATTCGACCGATTTGTTGTCCCCTTTATTTCAGGCAGCAAATGGACCGGAGGGGTTACTCTTGAAGCAGTTAAAAACTAAGAAGAAAAAGAATATATTGACTCCCGCAGTGAAAGTGTGCATTTTCGCTTTCGTGTGCGCGGCCGCCATCGCGTTGTGCGGCGTTATTACGTACAACCGGGCTGCTAAAATGGCTGACGATACCGTTATTGCCACGGAAAACGAAGGCGGCGTCAATATCCGCTTTACGGATTCGGGCTACGGCCAGACTCTCGTGAATTACGACCGTGCGGACGCTGCCGCTGACGACGAGCTTAAAGACGGTGGCTTTTCCGACGAGGAAGATCCCGCCGAGTACGTGGAAAGCGAGCCTCCCGTAAATCTTTGCGTCACCGTGGACGGACACACCTATTCTCTCCTTACCAGAGCCCTCACCGTAGGCGAGGCGCTGGAGGAGCAGCATATAGAAGTAGGCGCTTCCGATATAGTCAACGGCGGAGACCTGGACGCTGAGCCTGTTTCCGGAATGAATATAGACGTTATCCGCGTGGTCCGCGAGACCAGGACCGAAGTCGAGACCGTCCCTTATGAGACGCTCTACGTGTGGGATGAGGATATGATGGAAGGCGAGTATTACACCCTTACAAAGGGAAAAGACGGCTCCATCACCAGGACCTACACCCTCACTTATGAGAACGGCGTGCTGGTATCCGAAGAACTTTCCGACGTTGTTAAAGTATCCAAGACCAACGAGCGCATCGCCTACGGTTCCAGAAGCTCTTTCTCCAACTCCAGAGGCGAGCGCATCGATTATAAGAGATGCATCGAATGCTGGGGCACCGCGTACATTCCCGACGCCAAATGGGGCTATCAGACCTACGTAGGCGAGAGGAACAGGCCCGGCATCGTGGCAGTGGATCCCGAAGTCATACCTCTGGGCACCAAGCTCTACATCGAATGCCCTTACAGCGATATAGGCGACTACGGATACGCCATCGCCTGGGACATCGGCGGCCACGTCAAAGGCAACTGGGTCGATCTCTTCGTTGAATATCTCGATTACGCAAATCTTTTCGGCGCACGCTACGTCAACGTTTATATTCTTGAAGATCAGAGCGTGGATATCTTCGCTCTCCGTTCGGATTATTACGTATTTATGGACGATTGATATTTGACCGGAGCGATTTCTCCGGCCGGTACCGGTATGAGCAAACAGGCTGAAAGAGAGAAGACCGAAAGACTGGAATATGGAAGTCATGAGCGCGTTTCACCTTACGCCATCATGGCTTCTTACGGTATTTCGGCGAAAAAATCCCTGGGCCAGAATTTCCTTTCCGATCTTACTGTAGTAAAAAAAATAGTCGACGCCGCGGGCGTGGGGCCCGAGGACCTGGTGATAGAAGTGGGGCCTGGCCTGGGCGTGATGACAGAGATACTCTCCGAAAGAGCGGGACTCACGGCAGCGGTGGAGATCGACCGTGATCTGGCTCCCGCGCTGGATTCTCTCAGCCTTATGCACGACGGCCTGGAGGTCATCTACGGCGATATAATGCGCGTGAATATAGGGGAGATCATCGACCGCCTGCAGGCCGAACATCCCGAACTCAGGCGCGTGCGCGTCGTGGCAAACCTGCCCTACTATATAACGACGCCCATCATAATGATGTTTCTGGAGCAGTACGCCTCCCGCCTCGATTCCCTGACTTTTATGGTCCAGAAAGAAGTGGCAAGGCGCCTGGTATCGCCTCCCGGAAGCGGTGAATACGGGGCAATATCCGTGGCCGTCGCTTACTATACCGACGCCCGCATCTGTTTCGAGGTTCCGTCCTCCTGTTTCGTGCCCCGGCCCGGAGTCGATTCCGCCGTGGTCAATATGTCCGTCTACAAAGAAAGGCCTGTGGAGCCCGAAAGCCGGGACAATATGTTCAGGCTGGTCAAAGCCGCTTTCTCCCAGAGAAGGAAAATGTTCCTGAACTCCGTTGCCAACGCTTCCATCCCCGGCATCACGAAAGAGCGCGTTTCCGAGGCGCTGGACGAACTTGGCCTGGATCAGAAGATCAGGGGCGAGATGCTGGGCGTGAAAGAGTACGCCGCGTTGTCCGACATACTGTTTAAAAAGCAATAGTACTTAAGTATTTAAATATTAGTAATTGCTTATTTATTGCCGCCTAAAATGGCGTTTTTTATAATTTTTTGCAGAAAAATTTCGAAAAAGCGGTTGACAAAACGCCTGGCGCGTGGTACAATCAGCTCACCGTTAAAAATCAGACGCATCGAATGTGCGGCGGACATTGGAACACTTTCGCAGTAAAAAATAACGAAAGGATGATACCGGTGGACAGCAGGCATATTATTGATATCGTCGATAAAAATCTATCTTCCCGGATGGATCTTTCCAGAAATTATTCGGATAAAGAGCTGAAAGAGCTGATAGACGACTGCCTCGACAGCCTGGAGAAGAGGATACCCGCCATAGGCATAGACCGGACGGATATCAGGAACGCCATATATAACAGCAGGCGCCGGTTCGGCATCATTCAGCCTTTTCTGGACGATCCCGCGGTCAACGAGATCATGATCAACGGCACCGAGGCCGTTTTTATAGAGCGAAGCGGATCGCTGGTAAAGACCGAGGCCCGGTTCGACGACAGGGACAAACTTTTCAATTTCATACAGACCATGATCTCCTGGGTAAACAGGAGCGTCAACGAAAGTTCTCCGATAGTAGACGCCAGGCTCACCACCGGCGCCCGCATCAACGTGGTGCTGCCTCCAGTGGCTCTGAACGGTCCCATAGTGACCATACGTAAATTCGCCGAAAAGCCATTCGGCTGGGACGAACTCGTCGCCAACGGCACCATGACGGAGGCGCAGGCCGCCTTCCTTAAAAAGGCCGTTAGAGATCAGAAAAATATCATAGTAGGCGGAGGCACTTCCACAGGAAAGACCACGTTCCTGAACATGCTGGCCTCTTCCATACCTCCCGAAAACCGCATAATCACCGTGGAGGATTCGGCGGAACTGAGGCTGTTCCAGGAAAACGTTGTGAGGCTGGAGACCAGAAACGCTAATTCCGAGGGCAGGGGCGAAATAAAGATGAGAAGCCTTATAAAAGCTGCCCTTAGAATGCGCCCGGACAATATCCTGATCGGAGAGGTGAGGGACGAATCGGCTCTCGAGATGCTCACCGCACTCTGTACCGGCCACCGTGGATGTATGTCTACGGCCCACGCCAACAGTGCCGCGGATATGCTTGTAAGACTGGAGACCATGGCGCTCTGGGCAGGGAACATATCATCCGAGAGCATCCGCAAGATGATCGTGTCCGGGATCCATATATTCGTCCATCTGGTTAGAGACGAAAATGGGAGGCATGTCGGAGAGATATGCCTGGTGGACGGGATCAGGGACGGAGAGATACGGCTTACAGACGCACGCGTTTCATAAGGAGCCCGGAAATGGTCAAGGTAAACAGAACTTTTAAGCGCAAAAAATATAATTTGAACGCCGCGGCGGTATGGGGGATAACCGCAGGCGTCTGCGGCCTGGTATTTCTGTCGGCATTCGTACTGTTTACGGATACGACAGTTTCAGTGATCCTGACTGCGGCCAGCCTCCTTCCGGTATATTCTAAAGTCAGAAAAGAATGCGAAAAAGCCTATGAAAGAACAGTGAGAAGAGAATTTGTGTCCTGCCTCGTAACGTTATCCGGTACGCTTTCTTCCGGGGCCAGGCTGGAGCAGTGCGTCAACGAGATCGCCCTTGGCGACAGCAGCGAGATAAGGCATATCCGCCCGGAATTTCAAAGGATGGCCAAACTGATACAGCTGAATCTTCCCGTGGAAAAGGCGTTTTCCGAATTTGCAGAAAGGGTACCCGTCTCCGATATAAAACTGTTCAGCCAGGCTCTGGAATACGGCATCCCCGCCGGCGTCAATCTTATCGAACTGGTCAGATCTTTTTCCGCCGGGATGCGCATCAGGAACGACGTGGAGGCGGAGATCACCAGGACACTTAATCTTCCAAAGTACAACAACCGGGTGGTGACCGTGATGCCCTTCGTGATGATAGCCGTGATGCGCCTCACTGCAGGAGATTACCTGGCCGGTCTGGATACGGGAGCCGGACTGACCGTGAAGGCAGTAAGCGCCGGATTGATCGTGATCGCGCTGGTGCTGGGAGAACTGCTGGGGGATATAAGATATGCCGAATAACAAAAGACTTTCGGAAAAAAAGAACAGGGGCCCGGCGGACAAAAAAAGTATCTTTATGACGATCACCGGTTTCGCAGCCGGGTTTGCGCTGTCCCTTGCGGCGGGCAATTCCGTCCTATTCTCCGTTTGCTGCGCGATCGCCTTTGCGGCTGTTTTCCGGTTTCTTCCCGTGTTCGCTGAAAAGAGGAAGAAGAAAAAGGAATTGAAGCTGTACGAGATCGATATGGCCGATTATCTTATCGGAGTGTCGCTGCTCATGTCCTCCGGGATGACCGTATGGGAATCGCTCAGAAGGGCCCTGGCAGGAGCGGATCTCGGCAGGCCTTTATACAGGGACATAGAAATGCTGTTCGAAGGCATCGACGCGGGAAAGTACGGAGACCCGGTGGAGGCTTTCGAAGAACTGGCTTCGGAATGCGGCTCTCCGGCTGTCAGCACACTTACCGCGGCCATCGTACAGAATTATAAAAAAGGTTCCGGTGAGATAGCGGCTCTTTTAAGAGACCTTTCGCTGACCGCCAGGAACAACAGGAAATATATCTGTATGAAGCTGGCTGACGAGGCAACCACGCTGTTGCTGATACCGTCCACGCTGATCCTGGTCGCCCTGATCGTACTGCTGGTAGCCCCTGCGGTGATGACGCTGACGGAGCTTTAAAACAGAAGGATGAACGTTTTATATAATTCAACGGAAGGAGGTGACAAACAGTGGAAAGGATCTCCGGGATAAAAAGATACGCGGACGTTATTTGCAGAAAAAGTTATATTTATTTCAAAGATCTGAAACAAAGGGTCAAGGAAAGGATCGTCAGGAGCACCGAAGGAATGGGGACGATAGAAGTCATATTGATAATCGCCGTGCTGGTGGCGCTGGCCCTCATATTCCGCACTTTCATAGGAAACGTCTCGTCGAAGATATTTAACAAGATACAGGAAAAGACGGATTCCGCCATTGACGATCTGTAAACGAAGGGCGTATCGCCCGATACGTAAAAACCGGTTGCGGGTACGATTATGAAACTTGAAAAAGAACGAAGCAGCATAAGGATAACTTATTTGTCCGATTCGGATCCGGAAGAGATAAGGAAAGGATTCGAAGAGCTTTGCGCCGCCGTTGACGGCATATACCTTCCTTCGGACGTTCAGAAATCCAAGGAGGGCATCGTCATCAACGTAAGGCACAGGGAATCTCTCAAGACGTTTCTGGGCAAGAATATTTTCAGGACGGACGATTTTATCCTGCTGCTGAAGAGAATAAAAAAATATTACATTTCCGTCTCCGGGGCGGGATACGATCCCTCCGGCTGCGTCTGGGACGTGGACGCGGTTTTTATAGGCAATGGCATCGACGATACGGAGGTGATCTACCCTCTCGGAAGCAGCGAACCGAAGGACGGGTCGAACCAGCTGACGGATTTTCTGGCCATCGTCTCGTTGCACGTTTTCGACTCCCGGGACAGCGCCATAAACGCGTTGTCCGACGTGATAAGAGATTTTGCCGAATACGAAAAAAACGGTCCGGACAGGATATTTCCTCCGGCGCTGTTTGACAGGAGCGTTAATGCCCTCGAGGCTTTCGCCACGGGCTCCGGTCGCGTGCGTCAATACGTCCAGCGCGCCGCGGGTCTTATGACCGAACTGTCCGAAAGGCTCAAGAAGCAAAAGGCCGCGCTGCGCATGGGCAAAGACAGGAAGAGGGTGTTGAAACCTTTAAGCGATCCGAAGATCAGGCCAGGCGTGCCGGGGTGGCTGGAGCAGCGGGTGGTGGGAAAGCCACGGGATCCGGGAACGTCTCCGCCGCCCGTTCACACCGGCGAGGAAAGAAAGGAAACGTTTAGGGAAACTGTCCGGGAGGATGTCCTTTACAGGATCCCGGCAGGGCGGGAGTATGCCGAGGAACTGTTCCGGAAACGCTGCCCTTACGTCAGCAGAGAGCACTCGACCATATGTTATAACGGCAGGATCTATACTCTGTCAGACGCCGGGTCTCTGAACGGCACGTACCTTAACGGAGAACGCATATCCAAAGGACTTTATTACAGGCTGGAGAAAGGAGACGTGGTCAGTCTGGGGCACAGGGAACTGTCCTTCTCGTTCTGCCCCTGAATGATGAAATGGAATTTGCAAAAAAAAGTTGCGTTTTTTCGTTGCCCGAAAACCGGCGATGTGGTATTATAACTGACGCGAAACGACGCGGAGGTCAGAGATATGGGATTTTTTAAACAGAACATGGCAATAGATCTTGGCACCGCCACCGTGCTGGTGTGCGTAGGTAAAAAGGGCGTCGTCCTTAAGGAACCGTCTATCGTCGCCATTAAAAACGACACCAGGGAAGTCGTGGCCATCGGAGAAGAGGCCAGGGAGATGCTGGGAAGGACCCCCGGCGATATAAGCACTGTCAAACCCATCCAGAACGGCGTTATTTCGAGTTTTACCATCACCAAGAAGATGATACAGTATTTCATCGGAAAGGCGCTTAAAAACCCTCTGAAGCGCATTTTTTTGCCTGACGTGATCATATGCGTCCCCAGCAGAACTACCAACGTGGAGCGCCGGGCCGTGGAACAGGCCGCGCAGGACGCGGGAGCTCACAGAGTCTTCCTGGTGGAAGAGCCACTGGCCGCGGCGGTAGGAGCGGGACTCGACATATCGCGCCCCTCGGGCCACATGGTAGTGGACGTAGGCGGCGGCACCACCGATATCGCCGTGATCTCATATGACAGCATCATTGCCAGCAGAAGCGTAAAGGTGGCCGGCAACGACTTTGACGAGGCCATTAAGAATTATCTTAAAAGAGCCCATAATCTGATGGTGGGAGACAGCACAGCCGAGATGGTGAAGATGGAAGTGGGTTGCCTCTACGAGGGCGTCAGAAACGACTCTACCGAGGTGCACGGAAGCGATATGGTCACGGGACTGCCTTCCGAACATATAGTCACTTCTTCCGAACTTTCCGAGTCGCTGATCAGTACCGCCATGCCCATTCTGGACGGAATAAGGGCGGTGCTTGAAGAGACTCCTCCGGAACTGGCGGCGGATATATATACCAAAGGCATCCTTATGACCGGAGGCGGAGCGCTGCTCACCGGATTCGACGAATTGATCAGAAAGACCACCGGCATCGACGCCGTCGTAGCCGAAGAGCCGCAGTATTGCGTGGCAATAGGTTCCATAAGTATATTAAACCGTATGAGCAACGCTAAAAAAAGCGCCTTCGCCATCAGGTAAGACGGGGAAGGACGCTTTAGGGCAGCAGTTTCCGGCCTGTGAGGGCCGCAGCACGATCTCGTTTATTTTATAAGAGGCAGCACTTTATTGATATCTCCGGCGCCCAGAGTGATTATCAGGTCGCCGGGTCTCAGGATACCGCTTACGTATTCGGCGATGTTTTCGAAACCGCTGATATAGGAGGCGTTGAGGCCTTTTGCTTTGAAGGATGCGGCCAGAGAAGCTCCGGAAACGTCTCCGGGATCTTTTTCCCTGGCGGCGTAGATATCGGAGACCACGATAACGTCGGCCTCTATTAACGATTTGGCAAACCAGTCCTCGAAATCTCTTGCCCTCGTATACGTGTGGACCTGGAATATGGCGATTATCCTGCCGCCTTTTCCCACAGTGTCTCTGGCCGCGGAAAGGGTGGCCCTGACTTCCGTGGGATGGTGTGCATAGTCGTCGACCAGGAGAGCGCCTCTGACGCTGCCCTTTCTCTCGAACCGCCTGCCGGTGCCGGTGAATTTTCCCAGGCCGGAAACTATGGCGTCGATGCCGGCGCCCAGATACCAGGCGGCGGAAGAGGCGGCAACGGCGTTCAGCACGTTATGGATGCCTGGAACGCTAAGGCTTATTTCGCAAAGCGGCTCTTCGTAATGGAGCAGAGTGAATACGGTGTGATCCTGGCCCAGAACGATATTGTCCGCCTCGAACTCGGCCCCGGTCCTGCTTTTCGCCAAAGCGTAAGTCACCACTTTGCCACGGCAGGACGAAGCGGCCTGCATTGCCCGCTGATTTTCGGCGCAGACTGCCAGGAAGCCGTCGGGGGAGACGGAAGCGGCGAATTCAGAAAACGCGGCGTCGATGTTGGCGTCGGTCTTGTAATAATCCAGATGCTCGGATTCCACATTCAGCAAAACGGCGCCGAAGGATGACAGTTCGAGCATATGTTTGTGGTATTCGCAGGCTTCGGTTATGAGATAATTGCCCTGGGAAGGGCGAACGCTGCCGCCTATGAGAGGGAACGTGCCGCCCAGATGGATGGCGGGATCTATGCCTGATTCGATTGTGATGGCGCCAAGCATGGCCGTGGTGGTGGTCTTGCCGTGGGTACCGGCAACGGAGACGCAATACCTGTATGCTCTTGAGAGCATTCCAAGGAACTTGCCGCGCTCCACGAGAGGGATATTGCGGCGCATGACTTCCTGTATCTCGGGGTTGTCCAGGCCTACGGCCACGGTGTAGATCGCCAGAGAGATGCCGTCGGTGATATTGTCCGCCTTCTGGCCGATGAAAACTTTGATGCCTCTGCTCTCGAGTTCCGCGGTGGCGGAGCTTGCGGACCTGTCGGAACCGCTGACGTTATAGCCGAAGGAACTGAGCATCATGGCCAGGCCGCTCATGCTCGATCCGCCTATGCCGATAAAATATACGTTTGACCCTTTGGGAGGAAGGGTCTCCTGAAGAATTGCAGTTTCTTTTTTATAAGATCCGGAATCAAGAACGTTGTTCATCTCTGCACCCGCGACATACTTATTTGACCGAAATTATACCACCAAAACTGTTTCGGGACAATAGCATGATCGCGCCTGTAAAGGTTTTAATGAGCGAGCCGGAAAACGTTTTTGCCGATTGTGCCTTGATCGGTTTTATAGTATAATCCGGACAGATCGCGCGGCGCAGGGCCGCGGACAACGCGGATCAAGGCGGCACCTTATGAAGAAGGCTCAGACAGTAATTTCGATCACCGGTATCGCTCTCTTTTTTGCTATCGTTCTTTTTTGCGGGATCATGGAAGTATCCGGCGGAGGGACCGAAGTATTTAAGGGCGGAACTGCCTATACCGATGAAGCCGTTACTTTGAAAGACCTGGCGCTGGGAAAGCTCTTCGGCGTTTCCGGCAACGGTCAGGTGATCGCGGGCAAAGACGGATGGCTCTTCTACAGCGAAACGCTGAACGACTATACGGGCGCCGGAAGGATGACCGAAGCGCAATTGAAAGAGCTGGCGGAAAAGATCGCCGGCCTGGACGAGTATTGCCGCGGCAACGGAGCAGATTTTTATCTCATCGTTGCCCCTAATAAAAATACGGTTTACTCCGAAAAGATGCCCGGCATTTACAAAAAAGGCGATCCCGGGTCTAACCTGGAACTGCTTCTGGACAAACTGGCCAAAAAGAACGTCAACGCGCCTGATCTCGCAGGCTCGTTCCGTGAGAGGATCGAAAACGTTCCGGAAGTTTGGAAGCAAACAAACGCCGAAACGTATCTGTATTATAAAACGGATACGCACTGGAACGCCACGGGCGCTTCGGTAGTCTCGGATTATTTGACCGGAAAAATAAACGGTATTGACGGAGACGCATACGCGTCAAGGCAGTTGACCTGCAGCGGCAATACCGGAGGGGATCTGTACAAACTCCTTTATCCGTCCCGCAGGATCACTGCCGGCGGCAATGAAACCGATGATTCTTACTCTTTTGCGGAGGTCCCGGATTTCGAGTACGCAGAAGAGCCGGTTTCGATGATGGACATGGATATAAAGACTTTCAGCGAAGGAAAGCAGGGGAGCGTCATCGTCTACAGAGATTCATTCGGGTCGGAGCTTATTCCGCTGCTTTCCGGTTACTTCGGTTCAGTCCGGTACCTGCGGGGGAACATGCCGTACGATCTTACATACGTGGCGGAAGAAAAGCCTGACGCAGTGGTGCTTGTCATTGCCGAAAGAAATCTGGAGCAGCTCCTCAAGGCGGAATTCAAATACGATTGACCGGGGTTCCCGAAGAACAAAAAAGAAAGATGCGCGCTGCGCACATGATGACGTTCGATTTGCTCACTAATACAGCGGAATTTATTTATCCCTCAATCAGTCCCGCAGGGACGACATCATTAGCGAAGCGACATCATCAGCGCAGCGGCATCATTTCTTCATTATTCCGGGCAGAACTTACGCTTCGGTGAAAAGGGGAGTGGAATAGTATCTGTCTCCGCTGTCGGGAAGCAGTGCTACGATAACTTTGCCCTTGTTCTCAGGCCGCTTTGCCAGCTCGACCGCCGCAAAGAGCGCCGCGCCGGAAGATATGCCCGTAGAGATGCCTTCTTTCCTGGCCAGCAGCTTGGAAGCGGCGAAAGCGTCTTCGTTGGCCACCGGGAACACCTCGTCGTACACCGCGGTGTTCAGCACTTCCGGCACGAAGCCGGCGCCTATACCCTGGATCTTGTGAGGCCCGGACTTTCCTTCGGACAAAACGGGAGAGCTCTGAGGCTCCACCGCCACTACCTTGACCTCAGGCTTAACGGACTTGAGGAATTCACCGGTACCGGTGATAGTGCCTCCGGTACCGACTCCGGCAACGAATATATCCACGTCTCCTTCGGTGTCGTTCCAGATCTCGGGACCTGTGGTGGCCCGGTGGATGGCAGGATTCGCCGGGTTAACGAACTGCCCGGGAATGAAGCTGCCGGGGATCTCCGCAGCCAGTTCCTCAGCTTTGGCGATGGCGCCCTTCATGCCTTTCGATCCGTCGGTAAGCACGATCTCCGCCCCGTAGGCCTTCAATATGTTACGCCGCTCCACGCTCATGGTCTCGGGCATCGTAAGTATGATCCGGTAACCTTTTGACGCCGCGATGGCAGCCAGGCCAATGCCGGTATTGCCCGACGTAGGCTCGATTATGACGGAACCCTCTTTAAGGAGCCCCCTGGCCTCCGCGTCCTCGATCATCGCCTTGGCGATCCTGTCCTTGACGCTGCCGGCCGGATTGAAATATTCCAGTTTGACGAGGAGCGTGGCCTCCAGGCCGAGCTCCTTCTCTATGTTGACCACCTCGACGAGAGGTGTGTTTCCTATGAGTTCCAAAGTGCCTTTATAGATCTTTTTCATGATATCCTCCTCGATCTGTTTGTCGGAGCGTTTTCTCCCGAAAACGTTGCCTCGCGGCTGATCTTTCCTGCCGCGCCTATTATGAAGCAATTCCGGCGGCAATTCAATACCGGTCCTGTTTGTGCGCTTTTTTGCCCTGCCTGTCATCCGCCGGGCAGAATGCCATTCTGTTCCTTTCGCCGATCTAACGGAGCGCTGCGAAACCCGCCTCCAGGTCAGCGATTATATCGTCGATATGCTCCGTGCCGATGGACAGCCGTATGGTGTTTGGATGGATGTTCTGGCTCTCCAGCTCTTCTGGGGTCAATTGCGAGTGAGTAGTCGAAGCGGGATGAATGACCAGCGATTTAACGTCCGCCACGTTCGCCAGCAGCGAAAAGATCTTGAGGGCGTCAATGAATTTCCACGCCTCCGCCTGGCCGCCCCTGATATCGAAAGTGAATATTGACGCTCCGCCGTTCGGGAAATATTTCTCGTAAAGCGCGTGCTGGGGATGGTCCGGAAGGGAAGGATGGTTCACTTTCTCCACCAGCGGATGGTTCCGCAGAAACTCCACCACTTTTTTGGTATTCTCCGCATGGCGCTCCAGACGCAGCGAAAGCGTCTCGATACCCTGCAGCAGCAAAAACGCGTTAAAAGGCGAGATGGCCGCGCCCGTATCTCTCAGCAGGATGGCCCTCACATAAGTCACGAAAGCCGCAGGACCCGCGGCGGCCGCAAAAGAGACGCCGTGGTAGCTGGGATTAGGCTTCGCTATTGGAGCGTACCTGTCTGCGTGAGCGGCCCAGTCGAACCTGCCGCTGTCGACGATGATGCCGCCCAGCGTGGTGCCGTGGCCTCCCAGGAATTTGGTGGCGGAATGTACCACGATATCAGCCCCGTGCTCTATGGGACGGATCAGAAAAGGAGTGCCGAAAGTGTTGTCGATGACCACCGGGATCCCGTGGGCGTGGGCAATGCCGGCGATCTCGTCGACGTCCGGAATATCGCTGTTGGGATTGCCGAGCGTTTCGATAAATATCGCCTTGGTCTCCGGCCGTATGGCGTCCTTGACCGCCTCGATATCGTGGATATCAACGAAAGTCGTGTCAATTCCGTATTGGGGAAGCGTATGGGCCAGCAGGTTGTAGCTGCCGCCGTAGATGGTCTTCTGGGCAACTATGTGTTCGCCTTTCTGGGCCAGCGCCTGGATCGAATATGTGATCGCCGCCGCCCCGGACGCGAGGGCCAGCGCCGCCACGCCGCCTTCCAGCGCAGCAACTCGCTTTTCGAGCACGTCCTGAGTCGAATTCGTCAACCTTCCGTAAATGTTGCCCGGGTCCGCCAGCCCGAAACGGGCCGCCGCGTGGGCGCTGTCGTGGAAAACGTAAGAAGTGGTCTGGTATATGGGCACGGCTCTGGAATCTGTTGCCGGGTCCGCCTGCTCCTGGCCCACGTGGAGCTGGAGCGTTTCGAATCTATATTTTTTATCTGCAGAATTACTCATTTTGACCTCCTGAAGTCGTTTGCGCGTTGTTTTTCTTCTTCTCATAATAATCGTCGATCGCCTTCTTGATCGCCTCCTCGGCCAGGACCGAACAGTGCATCTTATAGTCCGGAAGGCCGTCCAGCGCCTCAGCCACCGCCTTGTTGGTAAGCTTCAGCGCCTCGCTCAAGGGTTGCCCTTTAATGAGCTCCGTCGCCATGGAACTGGAGGCGATGGCGCTGCCGCAGCCGAAAGTTTCGAACTTGACGTCGGTGACGGTGTCGTTGTCGATCTTAAGATACATTTTCATGATGTCTCCGCACTTGGCGTTGCCCACCTCTCCGATACCGTCCGCGTCTTCGATCACTCCGACGTTGCGGGGATTTCTGAAATGATCCATTACCTTTTCGCTGTATAGAGCCATATAGATACCTCCTTCGGCGCATGTAAACGTCCCTTGCGGTCGCCGCCTGCGGCCGTCCCTGATAAACGTTCCCGCGCCTTTCCCTTATTTTTATCTTTCAAAGTATAAAATCTGTTTTTCCCGAAACGAGATCTCTCCAGACAGGGGAGAAGCTCCTCAGGTATTCAACTACGCTTTTAACCGAAGCCACGATGTAGTCCGCTTCCTCGTCGCCGATGCTCTCGTCAATAGTCAGCCTAAGCGATCCGTGGGCAACGTCGTGGACTCTCCCGATGGCCAGCAGCGCGTGGCTGGGGTCAAGCGATCCTGACGTACACGCGGAGCCGGAGGAGGCGGAGATGCCCTTGTCGTCCAGTAGCAGGAGCAGCGATTCTCCCTCGATGCCCTCGAAACAGAAGCTGATATTGCCGGGAAGCCTGCGCGTCCGGTCTCCGTTCAGCGCCGAGTGCGGGATCTCCGAAAGGCCTTCGATGATCTTGTCCCGCATCCGTATGATCGAGGGGTTGATCCTGTCGATGGACGACGCTGCCTCCTCGAAAGCCGCGGCCATCGCCACGATGCCCGGAACGTTCTCTGTGCCTGCCCGCCTGCCTCTTTCCTGGGCGCCGCCCTCAATAAGCACGCAGGGCTTTATGCCTTTTCTCACGTACAGGAAACCGGTGCCCTTGGGGCCTCTGAATTTGTGGGCCGACGCAGAAAGCATATCCACGTTCAGTTCTTTTACGTTGACCGGCAGGTGTCCCGCCGCCTGTACCGCGTCTGTATGGAAGAGGACTCCGCGGCTCCGGCAGATCCGTCCGATCTCGGCAACGGGCTGGATCGTGCCTATTTCGTTGTTTGCGAACATGACGGTCACCAGGCAGGTGTCCTCACGTATCGCCGCGTCGATATCCGCTGCGTTGACGATCCCGTTTTCGCCTGCGTCAACGTACGTCACATCGAAGCCGTTTTTCTCCAGCTTTTTCAGCGTATGCAGCACCGCGTGGTGCTCGATCGTGTCGGAAACTATATGCTTTTTGCCCGTTTTTTCACCGAGCCGGGCGGCGGTCAATATGGCCTGGTTGTCCGATTCCGAGCCGCCGGAGGTGAATATGATCTCCCAGGGCTCGGCGCCGATACATCGGCCGATCTGTGATCTGGCTTTTTCGATGGCTTCTCTGGCCTTCTGGCCTTCTGAGTACAGACTGGACGGATTGCCGAAATAATCGGTGATATATGGCATCATGGCGTCGATGGCCGTCTGGCTCATTTTTGTCGTTGCCGCGTTGTCCGCGTAGATCTTCATTGAACTGCCTCCCCGAAATTGGTTGGTTCCACGCTATTATAGCGATAAACGCCTACTGCGTCAATAGGTGTTTAAAAATGTTTTTTCGGAGCCGGACAAAAAACGGCAGAAAAGTATCGGCGGTTGACCGCTTGAATTGCCTACCGACGGGGTAGTATAATACCGGCTGCAGGAGCGGAGGTGTTGAACGTTGATCTCTACAAGAGGAAGATATGCGTTGCGGGTGATGATCGACCTGGCCGAAAACGACAAAAACGGACCGGTGTCTCTCAGCGATATTGCCCTTCGGCAGGAGATATCCAAAAAGTACCTGGAGACCATCGTCCGCGACCTCGTAAAAAACGGGCTGGTCAACAGTTCCAGCGGCAGGACCGGCGGATACGTGCTTTCGAGGGCTCCGGAAGATTATCCGGTAGGGGAGATACTGGAGAAGACCGAAGGACCGATGCCTGTGGTCGCCTGCCTGGCGGAAAATTCGGAGGCCTGCCCGAGGGCGGCACAGTGCAGGACGCTGCCTCTCTGGAGCGAATACGAAAAATTGACACACGATTTTTTCTATTCAAAAAAGCTGAGCGACCTGCTGCATTGACCGTACATACGAAAAACAGCGATAACGGATCGACGATAAAACGTCCGAAACAAACGGTTCAAAATAATTGACCGAAGGTATATAATACAAAGAGCGCGTTACGTAGCGCGCCGGTCGGAACTGATGATGACCGTAAGAAGAACAGAGAACAGGAGAAAAATTAATTATGAGCGAATGTACACATGACTGTTCGTCCTGCGGAGAGAACTGCCCTTCCAGGAACGCCCCTCAGGATATGCACGAGTCTCTTAACGAATACAGCAGGGTCGGAAAAGTGATCGCCGTCGTCAGCGGAAAAGGCGGAGTGGGGAAGTCCCTCGTCACGTCGCTGCTGGCCGTAGGTATGCGGCGCAGAGGATACAAGACCGCCATACTTGACGCGGACGTGACCGGGCCGTCGATCCCCGAAGCCTTCGGGCTCCACGAGAAAGCCAGCGGCAGCAGCGCCGGGATATTGCCCGTGAAGACGAAGACCGGAATAGACGTGATGTCCCTCAATCTGCTGCTTGAAGACGAGACCGATCCCGTCGTATGGCGCGGACCTATAATCGCAGGCACGGTCAAGCAGTTCTGGACCGACGTGATGTGGGCAGACGTGGACTATATGTTCGTGGATATGCCTCCCGGAACAGGCGACGTCCCTCTGACCGTGTTCCAGTCACTCCCCGTTGACGGTATCGTGGTGGTGACGAGCCCCCAGGACCTGGTGTCCATGATCGTGGGCAAGGCCGTTAAAATGGCCGGATTGATGAACATACCCGTGCTGGCGCTGGTGGAAAACATGAGCTACGCTATCTGCCCCGACTGCGGCCGCAAAATAGAAATATTCGGCAAGAGCAGGATAGACGAGACCGCAGAAAAATTCGGCGTCGACACTACTGCCTGCGTGCCTATGGACCCCAAGCTTTCCGCCGCGGTGGACAAGGGCATGATCGAGCTCTTCGAGGGAGACTGGCTCTCGAAGATAGAAGAAAAGATCGAGAAGATCTGAGGGCAATACCGGTTTCGGTTAAATAGATCAGATACCTCCGCCGTCGACGTCCAGTACCGCTCCGGTGACGTAGGACGACTGATCGGAGGCAAGATAATAAACGGCCCGGGCAACTTCTTCGGGAGTTCCCAGACGGCAAAGCGGCGCTGCGTCTGCCAGCGCCTTTTTTGTTTCCTCGTCCAGATGGGCGTTCATGCGGGTGTCGATAACGCCGGGGGCCACGCAGTTGACACGGATGCCGGCGGGACCGACTTCTTTCGCTAGGGCTTTCGTGAAACTGATCACGGCGCCTTTCGACGCGCTGTAGGCAACTTCGCAGGAGCCGCCGATCCGCCCCCAGATGGAGGAGACGTTGACGATGACGCCGCTGTGGCGCCGGATCATATGAGGGAGCGCTTCGCGGCACATATTGAAAGTGCCGCCGATATTGACGTCCATGACCGCCCGGAATTCTTCCGGTGACGTCTCTGTAATGAGCTTCTGGGGAAGGGCGAGCCCCGCGTTGTTCACCAGGACGTCGGGAGCTCCGAAACGTGAAAGGCAGGCCTCCACCAGCGCTCCGGCGCCCGCAGGCCGGGAGAGGTCCGCTTTTTTAGAAACGGCGCTGAAGCCGCTTGCCCGCAGTTTTTTCACGAGTTCCCGGGCCTCCGGGGCCGAAGAATTGTATCCTATCACCACGTTGTATCCCTTTTCGGCAAACAGCTCCGAACAGGCTCTTCCGATGCCTGTGGCGCCGCCGGTGATTATTACGTTAAGTTTTTCGTTGCGATCCGAACCGTCCATTTTTCAGGCCTCTTTCTGCAGCGCGCCGTATACGGTCTGCGCGTCAATAAAATGATACTTTTCAGTTTTGGTATTGCCGTCGTTGCCCGCGGTGACGAGCACGTATCTGTGGCCGTTGTACGAGGCGTACGTTACGAGACAGAGACCCGCCTGCCTGGTGTAGCCGGTCTTGCCGCCCCTGACCTCGACCTTGCCCAGATCGCAGGAGCCAAGGCCCGTGAACACGGTGCTTATGATGTTGAACGTGTATTGATGCGCAGGCTCAACTTTCGCAGCGTAGGTTTCGAGCCCGAAGAAATACGCGAAAAGCTCGTTTTTAATGGCGTGCTCCGTCAATTTTTCCAGGTCGCTCACCGTGGTGTAGTGGCCGTCGTCGTGAAGCCCGGTGCACGTCACGAAATGAGTGTTTGCCATCCCCAGCTCCTGCGCTTTTTTATTCATCAGCTCGACGAAACCCGCTTCGCTGCCCGCGATCTCGATCGCCGCCGTAAAGCTGCAATCCGCGCCGGAAGCCATAAGGATACCCGCGATTATGCCATTTTTATCCGTAGTCTCGCCGCGGCTGAAACCGGAAGTGGAGGCCCCGAGGCTGTCCGCCAGGTCCATGACTTCCTGAGTGATCGTATAGTCTTTGTCGCCGGGCAGGAGCTCCGCGGCCAGAAGTCCGGTCATGATCTTGGTCAGTGACGCAGGGAAGATCCTTTCCTCCGGGGAAAGGGAGTAGAGTACGGCGCCGGTATCGATATCTTTCAATATCACGTTCCTGCTGTAGAGGAGTTCCGGGTCAAGGTCGAGCTTTTTTACGCCTTCCGTTGACGTCTGCGGGCCGTGCCCGTCTGTGGCGGAGGGCTCCCCGGTCAACGACGGATTTTGAGGCGTCTCCTGCGGCTCGGCCGTGCTGTCCGAACCGTGGGTATTGACCGGCGTCACCACTATAAACCCGGCTCCGGTCGGGTCGGTTAGGGCAGTGGGATCGGAACTGCCGCTTCGGGCTGAACAGGACGCCAATGAGGACACCGACAGCGATGCTGCGGCGATCAAGGCAATCAAAAGTATTATTTTACGGGTCCTTTTTTTGCTCATTATCCGCGCTTCTTCTTTTTGCCCGCAACTATCACAGCCGCGATGATACCTGCCGCCGCCAATACGCCGATGACTATGCCCGCGATCACGCCGGGATTGACGCCCGCGTTTTTCTTTTCGTTTTCATTGCCGTTATCGCCTTCGGAAGCGTTTCCGGTGGCTTCGGCAGGTACCGCGCCCGTGGCAGTTTCAGCGGGGTCCGGAGCCTCTGTAGGATCCTCAGGTATACCGGTCTGTTCCGGCTCGGGTTCCTCGGTAGGAGCCTCGGTCGCCGGGCTCTGGGCGCTGTTTACATATATAGCCGAATTCTTTATCTGAATGCCTTTAAATCCGCCTGTGAATCCGTTGCATTGGGCGAAATCCATGCAGAGCACCAGATCTCCGAACAGGTCGTCGCTGAGGGAGGAAGGGGAGACGGTGATGGGATCGGATTCGAACACGGTCCAGTCGTCTGTGACGGTGATGACGGTGGGACTCAATATAGACATGACGTTGCCGCCGAAGTCGGTCTTAAAGATCAGGTCGCTTTCTCCCAGCGCTTCATCGTAAAGAGTCATCCAGTCGCTGCCCTGACCGTCCCAGTTCTCGAGCTCTTCTACAGGGTAGGCGTAACTGTTGTTGCGGGGATCGACGCCGCGGAACAGGAAGCCGATATTGGCCGAATCGGCGCTGCCGGTGAACACGCCGCGAAGCTCTATATGGAAATAGAATTCGACGGATTCGTTGCCCTCCGCAATCTTTTTAAGGTCTTCAAAGACGCTCAGCTGGGGAGAAAACCAGGTGGCTTCGGGGATCTGGGGAACGTACGTAGTGACGGTGGCGCCGTCTTCCTCTTTTTCGGTCAACTGGCCGGGGAAGAAGGTGGCGTTCCATTTATGTGTGAGATGATTTGCTTCTCCGGTCTCGTCGGCGAAACAGGGGACAACGAACGTAACGGCCGTCAGCAGTACTGAAAGCACGACAGCGATGAACTTTTTCATGAAATCCTCCTTGAAAAAGCGGGAAATGTGGGGGACCGCTTCGCTGAGGTCATTTTACCAAATCCGGGCTCCGTTTACAACTGCGTAAAGGAGCGCTTCAGGGCCGATAACAGAAAAACAAAAAGCTCCCGGGTCACAGGAGCTTTTCATTATTCGCTATGGAGATGAGGGGAATCGGACCCCTGTCCGGAATCTTATCATCACCGGCTTCTACAGGCTTAGACTGCCATAACAAATTCCCTTCAACCGACCGCGGCAGTCAGTGTCAAGTATCCGGTAGCTTCATAAGTGCCGCGCCGGCTCAAAGCTTTGCCGGTGCCGTTCTCCGATTTGACCTGCATACGGACAGGGCCGGAATTTTGACGCCGCTTGCTCCCGGACCGGCAGCCGGAAGGGCGACGGACTGCCGTCAGGCAGCCTGGAGTGCTAAATTATCGTTAGCGTTTAATTTTAGATTCCCGCTTTTTAAAGAGGCCAACGGGCACCTCTGCCTGCGACCGACGCGTCAAAAACCCCGTCGAAACCGGTACATCCCCATGATATACCGCGCTTGCCCGGAAGGCGAAACGCCGTCACGCCGAGAGATTATCGCACATCTGTACGGAAAAATCAACTTCTTTGCCGCCCACGGCCCGCATCAAGCCCCGATCTCCAAAAATTAAATGAAATATTTTTGAAAAATATTCACAAAACTATTGACATTAACTGAATAACGGAGCATAATATCCGCATATTTATTCATGCGTTTCCGGAAAGGCGGTGTTTGAAGGCATGAGTAAGATATTTATTGACGGGTCCGCGGGGACAACGGGGCTCAGCATAAGGAACAGGCTGGCTGAGAGACCGGAGCTGGAGATATTGACCCTCCCGGAAGAGAAAAGAAAAAATATTGACGCGAGAATAGAAATGATATATAACGCTGACGTGGCTTTCCTGTGCCTGCCGGACGAGGCTTCCGTGGAGATTGCCGAAAAGGCGAAAGACTCCAAAGCGGTGCTGATAGACACTTCCACCGCCCACAGAGTATCGGAAGGCTGGACCTACGGACTGCCGGAACTGAAAGGGCAGAGAGAAAAGCTGAAGGATTCCAAAAGGATAGGCAATCCGGGCTGCCACGCCACAGGATATATAGTGCTGACGGCTCCTTTGGTCGAGGCGGGGCTGATCTCCGAAAACGCGTGCCTGTCCTGCACCTCTCTCACCGGTTATTCCGGCGGAGGCAAGAAAATGATCGCCGGGTACGAGAGCGGCGAGGCGGACAAGCTGCTTGAAGCTCCCAGGCTGTACGGACTCGGCCAGAGCCACAAGCATCTCCCCGAGATGGTCAGATATTCCGGGATACAAAACCCTCCTGTGTTCATGCCCGTCGTATCCTGCTTCTATTCCGGAATGGAAGTCATGATACCCTTAAGCGGGGACCTGCCTGGCGCCGGGGAGGCGGCTCCGGGGGAGATAGCGGAGATATATAAAAAGTACTACGGCGAGACGAGCGGCAACGGAATCATCAAGATCAATTCCGGCAGCAGCGAAGAAGGGTTCCTTTCCGCCGGAGCTTTCTCCGGAAGAGACGATCTGGAGATAAGCGTTTGGGGCAGGGCAGGAAGCCTGGTCCTCACGGCACGGTACGACAACCTGGGCAAAGGCGCTTCCGGAGCCGCGATACAGAATATGAACATCGTACTTGGATACGAAGAGACCAGGGGACTGGCGGCCGGTCGGTAAGGCGTCCGGCAGAATAACGGAGGATAAAATAATGAAACTGGTAAAAGGCGGCGTATGCGCTCCGAAAGGCTTTCTGGCATCGGGTATCAATTGCGGGATCCGCAAGAATAAAACTAAAAACGACCTGGCGATGGTCTACAGCGAAGTCAGAGCGGCAGCCGGGGGAGTGTACACCACGAACCTGGTAAAAGGAGCTCCCTTGACCGTCACGAAGGACAATATTTCAGACGGCTACGCACAGGCGATCATCTGCAACAGCGGCAACGCCAACACATGCAATTCCGACGGCATCGAGATCGCTAACAGGATGTGCGCCCTCACCGCCAAGGCTCTGGGCGTGGATCCCAAAGACGTGATAGTGGCTTCCACCGGCGTCATCGGCCAGCCGCTCCCCATCGCGCCCATAGAATCGGGCATCCCCGCGCTGAAGGCCATACTCAGCCACAAAGGCAATTCCGGAGCCGCGGAGGCAATAATGACCACCGACACTTATAAAAAAGAAGTGGCCGTGGAGTTTACGATAGGCGGGAAAAAGTGCAGGATCGGCGGAATGGCCAAGGGCAGCGGGATGATCCATCCCAATATGGCCACGATGCTGGTGTTCCTCACTTCCGACGTTGCCATCGCTCCGGAAATGGTGAAAAAAGCGCTTTCGAAAGACGTAAAGGACACGTTCAATATGCTGAGCATCGACGGAGACACTTCCACCAACGACATGGCGGTGCTCCTGTGCAACGGCATGGCGGGCAACAGCCTCATCGACTGCGACGGCAGGGATTTCAAGACGTTCATGAAGGCGCTGAACACGGTGACCGTGTGGCTGTCAAGGAATATTGCCGCGGACGGAGAAGGGGCAACGAAGCTGCTGGAATGCGTCGTGACCGGCGGAAAGAGCAAGGGCCAGGCAAAGACCGTTGCCCGCAGCGTCGTCTGTTCCAGCCTGCTGAAAGCGGCAATGTTCGGAGCCGACGCCAACTGGGGCAGGGTGCTGTGCGCCATCGGTTACAGCGGCGCTGACGTGGACGTGAACAAGATCGACGTTTCCTTCAAGAGCGCGGCGGGCAGCGTTAAAGTGTGCGAAAACGGAGCAGGCGTGGATTTCTCGGAAGAGGAAGCTAAAAAGGTGCTCAGCGAAAAAGAGATAGACATTTTGATCGGATTGAACGACGGCAGCTGCAAGGCCACCGCCTGGGGCTGCGACCTCACCTACGATTACGTGAGGATCAACGGCGACTACAGGACCTGAGGCACCCGGACCGGCGGCAGGACAAAAAAGCAGAGGAGATCTGTATGGAACAGCAATTTTCCAATTCCGACAGGACCGAAGTGCTCATCCAGGCGCTTCCCTACATAAAACGCTACATAGGAAAGACCGTTGTGGTGAAATACGGCGGCCACGCGATGGTGGACGACAAGCTTAAGGCCCAGGTGATGCAGGACCTGGTGCTGCTGTGGCTCATCGGCGTGAAAGTGGTATTCGTACACGGCGGCGGCCCCGAGATCAGCGCCATGATGAAGCGGCTGGGAAAAGAGGTCAGCTTCGTCGACGGGCTCAGGGTCACGGACGCGGAGACCGTGGACATCGTGCAGATGGTGCTGACGGGGAAAGTGAACAAGACTCTGGTCACCATGCTGGAGACCGGCGGCGGAAAGGCCGTGGGCATATCCGGCGTTGACGGGCGGCTCATCGAAGCCAGGCAGAAGGACCCGCGGCTGGGATTCGTGGGAGATATCGTCAGGGTCAATATCAGTCCCGTACGCGACCTGCTGGACAACGGCTACATCCCCGTGATCGCGGGCATCGGCTGCGACGCAGAGGGCAATATCTACAACATAAACGGCGACACCGCCGCGGCCAGGATCGCCGGGGCACTGGGAGCGGAAAGGCTTTTGCTGATGACCGACATCGACGGCATCAGGAGAGACGTGAACGACCCTTCCACTATGATATCTGAACTCACCAGAGACGAGGCGGCGGCGCTCATAACCGACGGCGTGGTCACCGGCGGAATGATACCGAAAGTGGAATGCTGCCTCACCGCCGTTGACGGGGGAGTGAAAAACGCCGTGATACTTGATGGAAGAGTGCCTCACTCGGTGCTGCTGGAACTGCTTACCGACGAAGGCGCCGGCACCTGGATAAAAGGGCATTGACCGCCCGGGGAGAAAAAATATGACCGTTCGGGAAAAAGATAAAAAATATATCGCAAATACGTACAACCGTTTTCAGCCCGTGCTGGTATCCGGTTCGGGCGCCGTCGTAAAGGACGAGGACGGGAAAGTATATATCGATATGGGCAGCGGCATAGGCGTCAACGTGTTCGGCTATTCCGATCCGGAATGGGCCGCCGCCGTGGCAAAACAGGCCTCTCTGCTCCAGCATACGTCCAATCTGTATTACACGGAGCCCTGCGTTAAACTGGCGGAAATGCTTTGTGCGGCCACGGGTATGGACAAGGTGTTTTTCGGCAATTCGGGAGCCGAGGCCAACGAGTGCGCCGTGAAGGTGGCCCGTAAGTACGCCGCGGACAATTACGGCCCTGAAAGGCACGTGATATTGACGCTTTCCAACAGTTTCCACGGCCGCACGCTCACCACGCTGTCGGCAACGGGCCAGGAGCATTACCACGAGCTGTTTCAGCCGTTGACGCCCGGGTTCAGGCACGTGTGCGCCGGAGATATGGAAGGACTGGAACGGGAGCTCAAAAAAGGCGACGTGGCTGCTCTCTTGATGGAATGCGTGCAGGGAGAAGGTGGAGTGATACCCGTCGACCCTGAGTGGGCATTGCAGGCGGAGCAGCTCCTTAACGAATACGGCGCGCTCCTGATGATAGACGAAGTGCAGACGGGCAACGGCCGCACCGGCGCCCTTTATGCTTATATGAACTACGGCCTCAGACCAGACGTGGTGACCACCGCGAAAGGGCTGGGCGGGGGACTCCCGATAGGCGCGGCGCTGATGTCCTCCAAAGTGTCCGGAGTGCTGGGTTTCGGAGATCACGGCTCCACTTTCGGGGGCAATCCCGTTGCCTGCGCCGGGGCCTGTTCCGTGATCGGCCGTATCGACGAAAAACTGCTTTCTGAAGTCAGGCGCAAGGGCAAATGGCTCACGGAGTTCTTCGGCGCGCTTCCCGGCGTCAGGTCCGTGTCGGGCATGGGCCTCATGATCGGCATACAGACAAAAAGGCCCGCGGGAGAGATCGTCCGGGAGTGCGTTGACAACGGCGTGCTCTGCCTGACGGCGAAAGACCGGGTGCGGCTGCTGCCTCCGCTCACCATTTCCGACGGGGAGATGAAGAAAGCGGCGGAAATTATTGCCTCGGCCATCGGGGCATATTGACAAAACGGTAAAAAGTGATAAAATATCCGCATAACGAAGATTTGGAGGTGTTTGATTATGGCATACAAAATTTCAGATGACTGTATCTCCTGCGGCGCTTGCGCTGCCGAGTGTCCTGTAGAGTGCATCAGCGAGGGTGACGGTAAATACGAGATCGATCCCGAGGCCTGCATCGAGTGCGGAAACTGCGCTCAGGTCTGCCCTGTGGAAGCACCCAAACTTGACGAGTGATCCAAGGAACAACGAGATAAGTTTATCCGGGAGGCTGTCTCTTTCCAGGAGACGGCCTCGCTTTTTTAAGACGGGCAGAGTTATGGACGCGGACCGGGAGGCCCTGACGGAACTGAGGGAAGGAGAGCAGCTCGACGACCTTCAGCTGAAAGGCCTTAAGATAATACAGAAAAAGGGAGCTTTCCGCTACGGCACCGACGCGGTGCTGCTGGCCAATTTCGCCGCGGAAAGGATCTCCGGAGACGGCAGGCTGAGAAAGCGTCTGGCCGCGAAGACTCCTGCCAGGCCTGTAAGGATACTGGATGTGGGTTCCGGCACGGGGATCGTCCCCATACTTATGTGCGGCAAGATCGAAGCCGGGCCCGGAAATATCGAATATACGGGGATAGAACTGTTCGAGGATATGTGCGAACTCTCCAGGCGCAGCATACTTATAAACGGCCAGGAAGGCCTGGTCGATATAGTGTGCGGCGACGTCTGCGACAGCGGCCTGGCTCCTTCTTCCTTCGACGCGCTGACGATCAATCCGCCTTACGTGCGCCGCCGGAGCGGCATCATAAGCGAAGGGTCCGAGGTGGCCCATGCCAGGCACGAGATACTGCGGACCCAGGAAGAGATGATGATATCCGGCGCCAGGCTGCTTAAAGATCTGGGACTGTTTTTTATGGTCAACAGGCCGGACAGGCTTGCGGACGCTCTGGCGGCCATTCGTCAATGCGGCGTGGAACCGGTGGAGCTCCGCATGGTGCACGCGTTCGTTGACGCGGCTCCGGTGATGTTTTTGTGCTCCGGCAGAAAAGGCGGAGGCAGGGGGCTGAAAGTATTGCCACCGCTGATACTGGGCGGGAGGTAGACGTAAAATGCTGTACGTTGTAGGAACGCCGATCGGAAATCTTGACGATATAACGCTGAGGGCCCTCAGGACCCTCGAAAATGCCGATCTGATCGCCGCAGAGGACACCAGGCATACCATGTCCCTGCTGGAGCATTTCGGCTTTAAAAAGCCTGTTATAAGCTATTTCGAGCACAATAAAATGAGCCGCGGCCCCGAGATCCTGCAGAAGCTTAAGGAAGGGGCGGAAGTGGCCCTGGTCTCGGACGCGGGGATGCCCGGGATCTGCGATCCGGGGTACGAACTTATAAGGGACAGCCTGGCAGAAGGGATAGAAGTCACGGTGATACCGGGACCTTCCGCCTGCGTCACCGCGCTGGTGCTCTCGGGGCTGCCCACGGACGGTTTCGTGTTTGCGGGGTTCATCGGCACGGACAATAAATCGCGCCGCGCCTTTTTCGACCGGCTCCTTTGCGAAAGCCGGACCACGGTCTGCTACGAGGCGCCCCACCGGATCCTCAAAACGCTTTCGGAACTGTCAACGCTTTTCGCCGAGAGCGGGACGCCGGAGCGGCGGATCGCGCTTTGCCGGGAGCTTACGAAGGTACACGAAGAAGTGGTGAGAGGCACGGCGGCTGAGTTGTTGACCCGGTTCGAACAGGATGCTCCGAGGGGAGAATTCGTGGTGTGCATAGAGGGCGCGAAGGAAGGAGCCCGGACAGGCGCAGGTGCAGGGCGCCGCGTTGCCGCCGGGGCGGACGATCGCCCGGACGCTGCGGAGGAGCAGATGCGTGATTTCTATTCCGGCCTGATCTCTTCGGGAACGCTTCCCAAGGAAGCCATGAAAAAGCTCCAGGAGCGGTACGGGATATCGAGAAACGAAGCATACAGGATAGTAAAACTGCCTGAAAAGATATAAAATAAAACGAATTCTGTTAAAAAGGGGAATGATCACGATGTCTGAAGGTTTCAACGGTAAAATGAAGGCGGTCACGTTCAGCTACGACGACGGTGTGACTCAGGACAGAAGGCTTGTAAGGATATTGAACAGATACGGGCTCAAGTGCACGTTCAACATCAATTCCGCGCTTCTGGGGCAGCCCTGGAACATCTACCAGCAGGGCGTCAATCTGGCTCACGTTAAGATCCATCCCGACGAGGTGCGCCACGTGTACGAAGGCCACGAGGTAGCGGTGCACACGCTCCATCATCCGGCCCTCAGCGCATTGTCCGACGAAGAAGTGGTCAGGGAAGTGGAGGAGGACCGCCTGAAACTCAGCGAACTTGCCGGATACGAAGTGGTAGGCATGGCTTACCCTGGAGGCACTCCGTGCATGAACCGGCACGTTGCCGATCTCATCAGGGACTATACGGGCGTTAAATATTCCAGGACCACTACCGCCACTTATTCTTTCGAACTGCCCGCGGACCCGTACGTGCTCGATCCCACGGTGCATCATCACGCAGATATGGACGGCCTGTTCGAACTGGGCAGGAAATTCATAGAGCTGAAGCCCGACAGACCCCGGCTGTTCTACATATGGGGGCACGCCTACGAATTCGACGTTTCCGAGGACGAGTGGGAAAGATTCGAAGAATTCTGCAAGCTCATATCCGGCAGGGACGACATATTCTACGGAACCAACAAAGAAGTGCTTCTTTGACGGCGGCGGAACAGCGGCCGATAAACGGCCTGCAGGCGTCTTGCAGATGACAGACAAGGGATATAACGCAACGAAACAATCAGAAAAAGGTGGAAACGATGGATCACAGCGCAGAGATCAAAAAATACGTCTCCTGTCACGAAAAGGAGATACTTGAAGACCTGTTCAAACTTATGAAGATAGACAGTTCTTTCTCCGAAAACGGAAGAGACGCGGCCCATCCCTTCGGGGCCGGGAGCGCCGAAGCCCTGGAAGAATGCGCCAAAATGATGGCGGGATACGGCTTCCCCGTAAAGAACTACGACAATTACGTGATCGCCGCAGATATAGGAGAAGGAGAGCGGGAACTGGACATACTTGCCCATCTGGACGTGGTGCCGGCGGGAGAAGGATGGACGGTGACCGATCCGTTCAGTCCGGTATTGACCGAGGACGGGATCATTTACGGAAGAGGCTCCGCAGACGATAAAGGCCCGGCGATCGCCGCGCTTTACGCTTTCAGAGCCATTAAAGAACTTGGCATCCCGCTTAAAAAGAATGCCAGGCTGATAATGGGCGGCTGCGAGGAGCTGGGGCTGGGAGACCTGGAATATTATTTCGAACGGGAACCTCACGCCAGATACAGTTTTTCTCCCGACGCGGATTATCCGCTTATCAACGCCGAAAGAGGCATCTCCGGCACGGATATCAAGACGGTGTTTACCGATGAGGAGGCGGGAGCGTCTCCCATAGTTTCGATCCATTCCGGATTGAGGCGGAATATGGTACCCTACAGCGCCGCTGCCGTGATCGACACTGCCGGATGCGGACTGGATCCCGGGGCGATCGCCGCCGTTGCCGCCTCCGTCGCCAAACGCTCGGGCACAGGCATAGAGATCACTTCCGACGGCAGCGTCGTCAAACTTGACGTCCGGGGAGTGGGAGGCCACGCGTCCATTCCGGAAAGCTCCGTCAACAGCCTCACCTGCCTTATGGAGATCATCTCCGCGCTGCCGTTTACGGACAAGGTCTCGGAGACCGTAAGGGCTTTTTCCCGCCTTTATCCGTTCGGAGTTTATCACGGCGAGGCTGTGGGGATCGATATGGAGGACAAGGAGAGCGGCAGGCTTACTTCCAGCTTCAACGTGATGCATTACGAAAAGGGACTGCTCACAGCTCAGATCGACAGCAGGGTGCCTTATATGGCCACCGACGGCAACTTCAACAGGCCCCTTAAAGAGGCGCTTTTAAAAGCCGGCGCGGGGGAGGTAAGAGTTTCCCTGAACCCCTGCCACCTGGTGCCCGAAGATTCGCCCTTCGTTCAGAAACTGATGGCCAGCTACCGGAAAGTTACGGGCGACAATGAAGGAAAACCTTTCGCCATCGGCGGAGGCACCTACGTGCACAACATCGACAACGGAGTGGCTTTCGGCTGCGCCATGCCCGGCGTCGACAACCGAATGCACGGCCCCGACGAGTTCATGATGAAAGACGTGCTTTTAAAGAGCGTTGAGATATTTGCCGACGCCGTCATTTCCATATGCGGGTGACCTTATGAAATTCGATATCGGGACAGTTTTCGACAACAAATACCTGAAGACCTACGACCTGGGATACGGCGACGGGAAGCATTATTATATGGCTTCCAGGCGGGACGCCGGGGGCGTTGCCGCTTCGATGACTGACGAGGAATTTTGGGCAATGCTGCCTGACGCCGTGACCTGCTGCGTTATATTCACCGACCCCGGCGACGCTGCCGGCGAAAACGACCGTCTCCTGCTGTCTTACGAATTCAGATATCCCTGCGGCAGATACCTGCTGAGCCCTCCCGCCGGACTGATCGATCCGGAAGACCGTTCGGCCCCGGACGCGCTGCTCCGCACGGCGGAAAGAGAGATCAAAGAAGAGACGGGACTGGAGCTGGACCGGGAGAGGGGAGACAGGCTGTTCGAAGTTTCTCCCTTGCTGTTCAGTTCTCCCGGCATGACCGACGAGAGCAACGGCATCGCCTGCGCCGTGCTGAACCGCCCCTGGACCGAGGCGAAGATCGGATACGGCAACGCCACAGGCACGGAAATGTTCGACGGCAGCCTGTTCGTTTCCAGGAGCCAGGCAAGAGAACTCATAAAAAGAGGGCGGGATGAATACGGCAATTTCTATTCCGTATATACCGCCCTGGTGCTTTTCTGCTTCCTTTCAGGCATCTGGAAAGAATAAAAAAACGGGCCGGGATCGCCCGGCCCGGAAAGAGATCCTGTCAGCTCAGCATGTCGTCCATACCGTACGTGCCGGGCTGTTTTTCTTTGACGAAATCCGCGGCCCTGAGGCTGCCGTCTGCGAACACGCTCCTGGACAGGGCGCGGTGAGAAAGCTCAACTACTTCATTGTCGCTGATGAACATGACGCTGTGGTCGCCCACTATGTTTCCGCCCCGGACGGCGCTGATGCCCAGCTCTTTTTTGGAGCGCTTTTCATGGCGCGTCGAACGGTCGTAAACGTAATCGAAACCGCCTTCTCTGGCTTCGTTGACCGCGTCAGCCAGCGCAAGGGCCGTGCCGCTGGGTGCGTCAAGCTTCCTGTTGTGGTGCATCTCCACTATCTCTACGTCGAAATCTTCTCCCAGGAACAGTTCGGACCGGCGTGCCAGCTTTTTAAGGAGCGCGATACCTACGGACATGTTGGCCGAACGGAACACAGGGATCGTTTTGGCGGCTTCCTTTGAAAGCTCTATATCCTCGGGCTTGACGGCGGTGGTGCAAAGCACCAGCGGCAGTTTCCTTTCCAAGGCGAACAGGATGAGAGAACGGGTCAGGGAAAAGTGGGAAAAGTCGATTATGGCGTCAGCTTTCACATTCTCCGGCACGGCGTCGAAGCTCCGGTATACCGGGAAAGGCGCGGCGGAAGAAGCCACGTCGGTACCTGCCAGCGCGTCGATGCCGCACACGATCCTGTAGCGTTCTTCTTCCGACTCGGAATTTTTGGCCCTTACCAGTTCGGTTATGGCTCTGCCCATGCGTCCCAGGGCGCCGGATAATATGAACGAAGTCATTTTAACGCACCTTTAACGATGATGGGCTTTTTAACGTTTTTGGCCTTATATTCTTCGATGGCCTGTTTCAGGAACTCACGGTTCTTGTCCTCCATGTCGCAGAGGGGAAGGCGGCAGCCGCCTACGTTGAAGCCCAGGATGTTCAGCGCTCCCTTTACGGGAATGGGATTGACCTCGCAGAACAGCGCTTTAACCAGGCCCAGGATGGACGCCTGGAGCTCCCAGGACCCGTTGACGTCTCCGGCCTTGTATTTCATGACCATGTCGTGCATGACTCTCGGATAGATGTTGGAGACCACGGAAATGACGCCCTGGCCGCCTGCGCCCAGCATAAGAGTCACCTGGCCGTCCTCGCCGGACCAGATGTTGAGGTCGTCGCCGCACTTGCAGCGCGTCTCGCTGACCTGGCCGAGGTTGCACTCCTTGACGCCGTTGATGTTGGGTATGAGAGAAAGCTTCTTGAGGGTATCGGGGGCAATGTTCACGCCGGTCCTGGAAGGCACGTTGTACAGTATGATGGGCACGTCAACGGCTTTGGCGATGGCAGTGTAATGCTCTATGAGCCCCTTCTGTGTGGCCTTGTTGTAGTAGGGAGTGACCTGAAGCAACGCGTCTGCGCCCCGCTTAACGGCCTCCCGGCTGAGGTTGATGCCGTGCGCCGTGTCGTTGGAGCCGGTGCCCGCGATCACCGGGATGCGGCCTGCGGTCTTCTTAACGGCGTATTCGATCACGTCCAGGTGTTCGCTGTCGGGCATGGTGGAAGATTCACCTGTGGTCCCGCAGATAACGATGGCGTCCGTGCCGCCCTTGATCTGGAACTCGATCAGCTCGCCGAGCTTGTCGAAATCGGTCTCGGAATTGTTGCTGCCCTTAAAGGGTGTTACGATGGCGCATCCGGCGCCGGTAAATACAGGCTTCTTCATGATCTCTTCCTCCGTTTTATCTTCAGTCTAAATAACCCATGCTGGCGAGAAGTTCCGCCATGAGCACGCCGCCTCCCGCAGCGCCGCGGATGGTGTTGTGGGAGAGGCATACGAATTTTATGTCGTACTGAGTGTCTTCGCGAAGACGCCCTATGGAGACTCCCATGCCGTTCTCGCGCATGCGGTCAAGCCCGGTCTGGGGCCTGTTGTCTTCGTCGAAATATTTCAGGAACTGTTTCGGGGCGCTGGGAAGATTGCGCTTCTGGGCCTCGCCCTCGTAATTGTTCCAGATGTCGATTATCTCTTCTTTGGAGGGAAGCGTTCCGTCGAAGGAGGCGAACACCGCGCCCATATGGCCGTCGGACACGGGCACTCTCAGGCACTGGGCCGTGAATGCGGGAGAGGAGGCGGGAACGATGATGCCGTTCTCCAGCTTTCCGAAGAGCTTCAGGGGCTCCTTCTCCGATTTTTCCTCTTCGCCGCCGATGTAGGGGATGACGTTGTCGATCATCTCCGGCCAGGAGGCGAAAGTCTTGCCGGCGCCGGAAATGGCCTGGTAAGTGCATACAAGCACTTTAGAAAGGCCGTATTTTCTCAGTGGATGCAGCGCCGGGACGTAGCTCTGAAGGGAGCAGTTGGATTTGACGGCAATGAAGCCGCGCCTGGTGCCAAGGCGTTTTCTCTGATATTCTATGACGGCGGCGTGCTCGGGGTTGATCTCCGGCACGATCATGGGCACGTCGGGCGTGAAGCGGTTGGCGCTGTTGTTGGAGATGACGGGGCAATCGAGCCTGGCGTAGCGGTCTTCCAGAGCCTTCGTCTCCTCTTTACTCATATTGACGGCGCAGAATACGAAATCCACGGTGCCCGCGATCTCTTCCGCGTCTTTGTCCGCGTCTTTGACTACCATATCTCTGTACTTCTGGGGAATGGGAGCGGTCATGGACCATTTGGTGCCTACGGCTTCGACGTAAGTCTTGCCCGCGGATCTTCCGCTGGCTGCCAGCAGTACCACGTTAAACCAGGGGTGATCCTCCAGGAGCAGCATAAAACGCTGTCCCACCATGCCCGTAGCTCCGATAATTCCTACGTTATAACGCTCTTTCATTTTTGTAAACTCCTTGCTGCCGTTCCCCTCCGGACCATGCCGGGACAATGCTTCTCTGAGGCACACCGAGGGTCATTCTAACTATACCACTATCAGCGGGAAAGTCAATAACAAATTGACGCCTTGGGCGCCTTTCGGGTATAATTTCAACCGTAAAAAGCGCGGCGGAAGGCGGCCCCGCCCCGTCAAAAAACAAAAGGGAAAGACCGGAGCGTAAGTTATGGATTATACTGTGATCCGGAGCAAAAGAAAGACGGTATCGATAGAGGTGCGCCCGGAGGGCGTGTTCGTCAGGGCGCCTAAACGCTGCTCCGACGACGAGATACGCAGGATCGTAGAGGAGAAAAGCGGCTGGATCCGGAAGAAACTGTCCGAACTGGAGGCACGCGCGAAGGCCGCGGAAGGGGCCGGACCGTTCTCGGACGAAGAGATCGGGGAGCTGTACAAAAAGGCCAGGGCGTATTTGCCGGAGCGGGTCGGTCATTATGCTTCGCTCATTGGGGTAAGGCCGGGCCGGATCACCATAAGGTGCCAGAAGACCAGGTGGGGGAGCTGCAGCGCGAAGGGCAATCTCAATTTCAACTGCCTCCTCATGCTTTGCCCGCCGGAAGTCATCGACAGCGTGGTGGTGCACGAGCTCTGCCACCTGAAGGAGATGAACCATTCGGCCCGGTTCTACGGCCTGGTGCGCGGATATTGCCCCGGATACGACCGGTGCCGCCGGTGGCTTAAGGACAAAGGAACCGTTTTGATGGACAGGTTGAAATAAAACGTAAATAAAGCGCAAAAAACAGTTGCGCGTGGAAAAATATTGTGCTACAATTCGTCAGTACGCGTAAAAGCGTCCAGTTCGCCACAGGAGGTGAATCAAATTGCCGAATATCAAATCTGCTAAAAAAAGAGTGTTAGTGGCTGAGAGAAACCACGCCAGGAACGTATCTGCAAAATCCGCAGTCAGGACTTCTGTTAAGAAGGCGAGACTGGCTGTCGCAAATAAAGCTGACAACGCAGACGAGGCCGTGAAAGCAGCTTCCATTTCCGTGGATAAGGCCGTTTCCAAGGGCATCATGCATAAGAATACCGCCGCTCGCAGAAAGTCCAGACTTGCCAAAGCTCTGAACGCTTCTAAGGAATGAGGTTTCTTACCGACGCACAGCAAAACTGACTTCCGTTTCGCTTTTACGGGACGGGAGCTTTTTGTCTGTCATAACGCGGCCGGGACGGAAACTTAACAGGACCGCAGCGGTACCGCGAGATGACAGTAACAAGGCCGGCGCGAAACCGGCTCAGGATCCGGAGGGTAACAGTATGTATATCGAGAAAAAGCTGCTCAGCAGCGACGGAAAATACTACGTTGACGTGTACGTTCAGACGGAGACGCCCGAGATCGGGCTGTCGCATAAGAGGCCCATGGTGGTGGTATTGCCCGGCGGCGGATACATGGCCACGTCGGACAGGGAAGCGGAACCCATCGCGCTTTCATATATTGCCGCGGGGTTCAACGCCGCGGTGGTGCGCTACCGCATAAGAGAGGACGCCGCCTGGCCGAATCCCCAGGTCGACGCTTCCGAGGCGCTTAAGTATATCAGAGAGAACGCCGAAAGATTCCTGACGGACCCGGATAAGATAGCCGTGTGCGGTTTTTCCGCCGGAGGCCACCTCACCGCTTCCCTGGGAGTCCACTGGAACGATCCCGAGATACAGGAACGCTCCGGCTGCCACAACGGCGAAAACAGGCCCAACGCCCTGATCCTGGGTTATCCCGTGATCAACGACCCGGTGCTTTTCTCCGATCCCAGATCGATGCAGGTCCATCTTAAAGATTACGTGGGCACGGACAAATATGATGAGATGTACGATTACATCTCCTGCCAGAAACACGTGAAAGCCGGCGTCACGCCTCCCACGTTCATATTCAGCACCTGGGAGGACAGCGTGGTGCCCATCAAGAACACGCTCCTGTTCGCAGCCGCCCTCGACGAAGAGAGGATACCCGCGGAGATACATATTTTCCAGCGCGGCGAGCACGGAATGGCACTGGGAGATTTCAGGACCTGCCCCGGCCCCATGAGCGCAGACGCCGTGGACTGGATAAGGCTCAGCGCGAACTGGCTCTGGAACCTTTTCGGACGGGCCTGAACGTAAATTAACAGATACGAAAACGATACGAAAACGCCACAAAAACGTCTTTGATTTTGACGCCGTTTGTGGTAGAATACACAGCGATCAAAATAAACAAGGAGGTAATGAAAATGCTCAGTTTACCATTGACAACAGTTAAGAAAGCAAGGCAGGAAGCGCTGGTCAAATCCGTCGTCGCTCTCGCGGCCGGTTTTGCCGCAGGTGCTGCGGTCGGCGCCGCCCTCGGTCTCCTTTTCGCTCCCAAAGCGGGCGCCGAGACCAGAAAAGACATTGCCGAGAAAACCAAAGAAGTCGTAGGCACCGTAAAAGACAAGTGCGCTACCACCATCGAGGACGTGAAGGCGAAGATCTCCGAGATCAAAGCCAAGAAAGAAGAGACGGCCGAAGAGGTCGTGGCGGAAGTCGCCGAGACGGCGGAAGCGGCAGCAGAGGCCGAGTGCGAGGCATAAGCCGGAAAAGGTCTGGTGAGTTATGATGAAAACACTGATCGCCGCCGAAAGCGGCAATATCAGCCTTCCTTTCTCCTGGTCGCAGCTTCTTCTGGGACTACTGGCCATCGCGGGGATCGTTGCGATAGTCGTACTTATCGTGCTCCTTGTCAGACTTGCCGGAACGGTTAAGAAGGTCAACAAGCTCCTGGGCGACAATTCCGCCCAGCTGGACGAGACGCTTAAAAAGCTTCCCAGCATTGCCACCGGCGCCGACGAGACCATCGCCAATGTAAAAGGCATCACAGGATCCGTCAACGACGTGGTCACCGACGTTACGGAGCTCGTGGACACTTTCACCACTCCCGAGGGAGCGGGCGGAATAGTCGCTTCCGTTGCGGGCGCCATCGTGAGCGTGGTCCAGGTGATCAAGGAAATGAAGGATAAGTAAGAAGCTCCGAGCGCGTCTCCGGCTGCCCGAAATTAAAGGCGGCCGGAGCGCCGAAGCGCTTTTAGCAGATCATGGGAACGGTAGAACAGTTCGTAAAAAAGAAGAAGAGCCCCTGGGCAGTATTGCTGGTGATCGCATATTTCGCCGCTGCAGTGCTGCTTACGTTCGGCCTCTACAAACTGGCCGGAAGGATAGCTTTCGTACCGGCCCCGTTCCTGCTGATAGGCGCATTGCTGGCCTCCCGGTACACCATTATGATGTCCAAGGTGGAATACGAATATTCCGTCAATACGGGAGTGCTGAACATCGACGCCATCTACGATCAGACAAAGCGCAGGCACGTGATAAACGTCAACGCCTCTTCCATAACCGCATTCGGCAGGCTGTGCGACGACAAGGCGAAAGACGACGCTTCACGCGTTAAAAAAGCGATCTACTGTTCTTCCAGCGACGAGGACGAACAGGCGTTCTATTTCGTTTGTCCCAACGAGAACAAGGGCGATTTCATGTATATCTTCGAGCCCGACAAGCAGGTGCTCCGGGCGATCGAGGCCTACAACCCCATGATCAAAAGATATACGGCGTGGCTGGGAAGCGGCCACGGATATTGACGGCGGCAGCTTTGCTTCCCAAAGAGCCGTTCAAATCCAATCTGATATTTATATGCTCCGGTGGTCTAATGGATACGATAGCAGACTCCGACTCTGCTGATATGGGTTCGATTCCCGTCCGGGGTATTTTTTTATGTCACAAAGCTATATTGCTCCGAAGCGCGAGATTCTCTGCGGGAGAGGGAAAGGACGGAATATGGAAAACGTTTTAGACAGAAACAGATCCGTACTGAGAACGGTCGGTCTTTCCAAGAAATACAAGAACGTATATGCCGTAAAAGGCGTTGATATGCATATCGAAAAAGGCGATATATACGGCTTCGTAGGCGAGAACGGCGCCGGCAAGACGACGGTCATCAGGCTGATCACCGGCCTCGCCGAGCCTTCCGAGGGCACGTTCTATCTCTTCGGCGAGGAAAAAGACGCGGCGCAGAAGAAACGGCGCATAGCCGGCATAGTGGAGAACGTCTCTCTTAACAAGTCGATGACCGCGCTGGAAAATCTAAAATATCAATGCTACATCTGCGGCATCAGCAGGACCGACGGAGAACTTGAAGACACGCTCAGGGAAGTAGGGCTGGATCCTGTGGAACTTGCCGGGCGCAAGGTCCGCAATTTTTCTCTCGGCATGCGCCAGCGGCTGGGCATTGCCTCCGTCATGATACAGGAGCCCGAGTTCATATTGCTGGACGAACCGATGAACGGGCTGGATCCCCAGGGGTTCGTTGACGTGCGCGAGATCATTCTGAAGCTGAACCGCAAAGGCATAACGTTCCTGATCTCCAGCCACATTTTGTCGGAACTGGACAAGATCTGCAACAAGATAGGCTTTATTTCCGGCGGCGTTCTGACAGAAGAGATACTGGTGGAGGACCTCCACAAAAAATCCGGCGCCCGCATCGTGGTCAAATTCCCGGCTCCTGAAGCAGCGGAGAACGCGCTGGCAAAACTTTCGGCCTACGGTTTTGCAGGCGGCGGCAGCTGCGAGGCCGAGGGAGATATGCTCACGGTCTACGGCAGCGCCGATATCAACGAGGTCATCGCTGCGATCGTGCGCGAACGGTTGACGATCACCTCCATCACGGTCAAAGAGAGATCGGTGGAAGACTACTACATCGAGAAAGCGAGGGATTGACGTGGGTGAATTGCTGAAAGCGGATCTGTACCGCATAATTAAGAGCAAACTCTTCCTGGTGGCGCTGATCATTGCCGCCGTATTTCCCGTGCTGACTGTGCTGATGTATCTGCTGATCGACAAGATGCTGGGTTCCGGCGATGAGATCTCCTCTCTTTTTGGCATAGGCATAAACGCCCGGATGATCGCCGGCGAAGCTTTCTCGCAGTCCAGCAACATGGGATTGATACTGACCATATTCATCACCATATTGATCGGCTTAGACGTTTCCGACGGCATGCTCCGCAACAAGATAATCGCCGGCCGCAGCAGGCAGAGCATTTACTTTTCCCACCTGATCACCTCCGGAATCATAAGCGGGGCGATCATGCTGATGTATGCGCTCATCATGCTGCTGTTCGGCTGCCTGTGCTTCGGGTACGGAGTTAAGATAGACGGCGCGGAACTTGTCCGGATCGTATTCTTCCTGGTTACCGGCGTTTTCACTTTCTTCTTCTCCGCTTCGGTCTCCACGGCGTTTGCGCTGTCGGTCAATAATATCGCCCCCGCCGTCATTTTCAGCGTGCTCACCGGCATGGGGCTCAGCCTGATCACGAGCCTGGTCCACACCTTCAATGTCGCTTCGGACAATAAATGGCTCTGCCTCATCCCGACGTATACCAACGGTTCATTCCTTTCCAGCGGCAGTTTCGATACGCTGTCATTCTCCCTGGGCATCCTGTCGTACCTGGTGCTGGGCGCGCTCGTCACCATCCTGGGCCTGAACGTTTTCAAGAAAAAAGACGTGAAGTGACCGGGCGACGCGCCCGGAGCGCATACCGGAAAAGGGGAGAGAACGGACGCCTCAGGGACGCTTCCGATTTACATCGACGCCGGAAAGTGGTATAATAAACGCAGCGATAAGAGGCCGGAAATACGGAATAAATTGTCGTAACGACCGAATAAAAGGAGCTGTTCTTATGAGTAATTATCCCACACCGCACATCGACGCGACGCCGGAAGATTTCGCGCCCACGGTGCTGATGCCCGGAGATCCCCTCAGGTCGAGATTCATTGCCGAAAACTTTATGGAAGGAGCGCGGCTCGTCAACAACGTGCGCGGCGTTCAGGGTTATACCGGTCTCTATAAAGGCCGTCCGGTCTCGGTGATGGCTTCCGGAATGGGGCAGCCTTCCATAGGCATTTACGCCTACGAGCTGTTCAACTATTTCGGCGTGGAGAATATCATACGCGTGGGTTCCTGCGGCTCCCTTTGCAAAGACCTGCACGTAAAAGACGTAATACTGGCCATGGGCGCCTGCACCAACGGCAATTTCGCTTCGCAATACGAACTTCCGGGCACTTTCAGCCCCATCGCCGATTTCAAACTGCTTACCGCCGCCGCGGAATGTTGCGAAAAGGCGGGCGTGCGCTACCGTGTGGGCAACATATTCTCCTCCGACGTGTTTTACAACGACGCCGGTTCTACGCTCAAGTGGACCAAGATGGGAGTCCTGGGTATCGAAATGGAATCCGCGGCGCTTTACTGCACCGCCGCCCGGGCCGGAAAGAGAGCGCTCTCCATCTGCGCCGTCAGCGACTCCCTCGTGGCAGACGAATATATGACCGCGGCAGAGCGGGAAAAGGGCCTCACAGATATGATAGGCGTTGCCCTGGAGACCGCTTTGAAGATCTGATCCGGTCATCAGTTACCATCATCAGGCAGATATGAAAAACAGAAAAACGATAATAAATATCATCCTTACGAAACTTAACGCAGCCGGGCGGAACCGATAAAACATCAAATCTCATGCCGGACGGGATCGGACTATGGAAGAACGTACTGTTTTCGATTGGATCGAAGAAGAGAATAAAGGCGCGGGGCAGGCGGGCGAAAAAGAGTTCGGCCGCATGAAAGAGCTCGTTAAAACGCTGAACGAAGCGGCATTCGCGTATTACGTGGACGACAGGGAGATAATGTCCAATTTCGAGTACGACAGGCTTTACGACGAATTGGCCGCCCTTGAAAAAAGCACCGGCGTCACGCTCCCGGACAGCCCTACGAAGAGCGCCGGAGCCGGGTACAGGCCCGTTTCGAAGCTGGTCAAATCGGAACACGAATTTCCCGCGCTGTCACTGGATAAGACCAAGGACAGGCAGGCACTGGCCGGATGGCTGGGAGGCATGGAAGGCGTGCTTTCCTGGAAACTCGACGGGCTGACCGTGGTATTGACGTACCGGAACGGCACGCTCTTAAAAGCGGTGACCAGGGGCAACGGTTTCGTGGGCGAGGACGTGACCCACAACGTGGTCCATTTCGCCGGCGTGCCCAGGCGGATAGGTTTCGGCGGAAAGCTGATCGTCCGGGGCGAGGCGGTGATGAAATATGCCGACTTCGAAAAAGTGAATAAGGAATTGCCCGAGACGGAAGCCAAATATAAAAACCCGCGGAATCTCGCCTCCGCCACCGTGCGGCTGCTGGATCCCGGAATTGCCCTTACCAGGCCCGTAACGCTGTGCGCCTTCGACCTGGTGTACGCCGATCAGGGAGCGGACATTTCAGACCCGAATTCTAAATTTTCTCAACTGGAATGGCTTAAAAAGCAGGGCTTCACAGTGGTGGAGCACACGCTGGTCACGTCTCTTACGGTGGAATACGAAGTGGGACGGTACGAAGAGGAACTGCCCGGGAACGAATTTCCCACAGACGGGCTGGTGCTGATAATCGACGATGAAAAATACGGAAAGTCCCTGGGCTCCACGGGCAAATTCCCCAGGAACGGCATCGCGTTCAAATGGCAAGACGAGACCGCCGAGACCAGGATCAGGGAAGTGGAGTGGTCCGCGTCAAGGACGGGGCTGCTGAATCCCGTTGCCGTGTTCGAACCGGTGGAGATAGAAGGCACCACCGTCAGCAGGGCGTCGGTGCACAACGTCAGCATTGCCAGAAGCCTGAAACTTGCCCCGGGCTCCGGAGTCCGGGTGTACAAGGCGAACCTGATAATACCCCAGATCGCCGAAACTTTCGACCCGAAAGGGGAAACTTTCGTGCCTTCGAAGTGCCCCGTATGCGGCGGCCCCACGGTCATCCGTGAAAACGAAGGCATCGAGACGCTGTATTGCGACGATCCCGGGTGCCCGGCCAAACACGTGGGCAGGTTCTCCTATTTCGTGTCCCGGGACGCGGTCAACGTTAACGGCCTGTCCGAGGCTACGCTGGAGGCGTTCATCGACGCCGGATTCGTAAGGCGCTTCCCGGATCTGTACCATCTGGACCGCTATAAAGAAGCCATCGTAGGCATGGAAGGTTTCGGCGAAAGATCCTACGACAATCTCATCGCCTCCGTGGAGCAGAGCCGCAGCGTGAAATTCTCTGCGCTGCTGAACGCCCTGGGCATCCCCGGCATCGGAAAAGACATGGCAAAACAGCTTTCCCGGTTCTTAGGCGAAAACGCCTGCGAACGGTTCCGGGAGCTGCTGAAAGAAAGATACGATTTCAGCACCGTGGACGGCATCGGCGCCGTCATAAACGACAATATCTACGCCTGGGCCGACGATCCCGAACGGTTCGGAGAATTCGAAGCGCTGCTACCCGAACTCGACGTTTCCGACGACGCTCCTGCAGCGCGCGTCGAAGCCGGATCCGAAGGGAACGACCCGGTGTACGGCAGGACTTTCGTCATCACCGGCAGCCTTGTCAATTTCACCAACAGGGACCAGATGATCGCATTCATAGAGGAGCGGGGCGGCAGGGTCTCCGGCTCCGTGTCCTCGAAGACCGATTACCTGATCAACAACGACGTCAATTCCGGCTCGGGCAAAAACAAGAAAGCAAAAGAGCTTGGCGTGCCCGTGATCAGCGAAGCAGAATTTATGGCAATGTGCAAAGGAAATTGACCGCCGGGCGGCCGATCCGCGCCAATCGTCCCACAGCCCTTCGCCGTCTTCCTTTGATTGACACGGAGGGCTTTTTGGTATATTATCTAAAGATAGGGATAAGCCCCGCCGGAACGCGCAGAAAACGCCGGCCGGCAGGCATCTTCCCGAAATAACGAGAGGGGTTCATTATGAGCAAAGTCAGGACCAGATTCGCTCCAAGCCCTACGGGGTACATGCATATAGGAAACCTGCGCACGTGTCTGTACGAATATCTCATCGCCCGCGTAAACGGAGGCACTTTCGTGCTGAGGATCGAGGACACGGACCAGGAAAGGTTCGTGGAAGGCGCCATGGACGCCGTGTTCAACACGCTTGAAATGACCGGGATCGGATACGACGAAGGCCCCGGAAAAGAAGGAAAATGCGGACCGTACATCCAGAGCCAGCGCAGGAAGATATACAAGAGATACGCCGAGAAGCTCGTCAAGATGGGCAAGGCGTACTACTGCTTCTGCACCAAAGAGCGGCTGGAGTCCCTCAAGGCGGACGAAGAGACGCTGGGCGCCTCGCTGAACTACGACCGCCACTGCAGGAATCTTTCCGAAGAAGAGATCAAAGCGAACCTGGCCGCGAAGAAGCCCTACGTTATCCGCCAGAAGATGCCTACGGAAGGCACCACCACGTTCACCGACCTGGTTTACGGCGACATCACCGTGGACAATAAAACGCTGGACGACCAGGTGCTGCTTAAATCCGACGGACTGCCCACGTACAATTTCGCCAACGTGGTCGACGACCACCTGATGGGGATCACGCACGTTGTCCGCGGCAACGAATATCTTTCTTCCACTCCGAAGTACAACCTCCTGTACGAGGCCTTCGGCTGGAAGATACCGGTGTACATACATTGTCCGCCTATTATGAAAGATGCGCACCAGAAGCTTTCCAAGCGCAACGGAGACGCCTCCTTCATGGATCTGGTGGAAAAGGGATACCTGGTGGACGCCATACTGAACTACATCGCGCTCCTGGGCTGGAGCCCCAGAGGCAACGAAGAATTCTTCACCCTTAAAGAGCTGGAAAAAGAGTTCTCGCTGGAAGGTCTGTCCAAGTCTCCCGCCATTTTCGACATCGAGAAGCTCAAGTGGATGAACGGCGAATATATCCGCCGCCTGAGCCCCGAAGAGTTCAGGAAAACCGCGGACAAATGGCTCAGGGAAGGCCTGGGAGAGGCGCTCTACGCCAACGAAGCGGTGGTGGAGAAAGTTGCCGCCCTCGTGCAGCAGCGCTCCGTGATCCTCAGCGACATACCGGACCGCATCGGCTTCCTGAAGGAGCTTCCGGAGTACGGCACGGCTATTTACTGCCACAAGAAGATGAAGACCGACGAGGCGATCTCGCTGAACGCTCTGAAATTGACCGCGGAATATCTCAAGGGGTACGCGGGCGCCTGGGTGTCCGGCGACATATACGCGGGGCTGTGCGAGCTTGCCTCGGCCTCCGGCCTCAAGAACAGCCAGATACTCTGGCCTTTAAGGACGGCGTTGTCCGGCCTGGACGTGAGCCCCGGCGGAGCCACCGAACTGGCGGAGATACTGGGAAAAGAAGAAACTCTGAGAAGGATCGGCAGGGGAGAGGAACTGCTCGAAAGCGCCCTCGCCGGATCCGCCGAAAGATCGGAGGAATGATAAATGGAAGATTCCGGTAATTTTATTCACGATATGATAGACGCCGATCTGGCCGAGGGAGGCAGATGTTACGGAGAAAAGATCCGCACCAGGTTTCCCCCCGAGCCCAACGGCTATCTCCACATCGGGCACGCCAAGGCGCTGTGCGTGGATTTCGGCACGGCCCTGAAGTACGGCGGCAAGTGCAATCTCCGACTGGACGACACCAACCCCAGCAAGGAAGATACGGAATACGTTGACGCCATAAAAGAGGACATACACTGGCTGGGTTACGACTGGGACGGGGAGATCAGATACGCCTCCGATTACTTCCCTATGATGTATCAGTGCGCAGTTGACCTCATCAAACGCGGCGAGGCGTACGTGTGCGACCTGAGCCCCGACGAGATCAGGGAATACAGGGGAACGCTTACGGAACCCGGTATTAACAGCCCTTACAGGGACCGCTCCGTGGAGGAGAATCTGGACCTTTTCGAACGCATGAAAGCGGGAGAATTCGAAGACGGCACCCGCGTGCTTAGAGCGAAGATCGACATGGCCAGCCCGAACATGAACATGCGCGATCCTGTCATATACCGCATACTTCACGCCCATCACCACCACGTGGGAGACGAGTGGTGCATCTATCCGATGTACGATTTCGCCCATCCGCTGGAGGACGCCTTCGAGGGAGTTACCCATTCTCTTTGCAGCATCGAGTTCAAGGACCACAGGCCTCTGTACGACTGGGTCATCGAGCATTGCGGCCCCTTCGATCCGGAGCCCAGGCAGACCGAGTTCGCCCGCCTGAACCTCACGTACACGATGATGAGCAAAAGGTATCTGCGCCAGATGGTGGAGACCGGCATCGTTGACGGCTGGGACGACCCCAGGATGCCTACCCTGTGCGGCCTTCGCAGGAAGGGGTTCACTCCCGAATCCATAAAGAATTTCATTGCCGCCGTAGGCGTTTCCACCAGCAACAGCACAGTGGATTATTCGCTGCTGGAATATTGCATCCGGGACGACCTTAACAGGACTGCGCCCAGGGCAATGGCAGTGCTGGACCCCATCGAGCTGGTCATTGACAACTACCCCGAGGGCCTGGTGGAGGAGTTCGACGCGGAGGTCAATCCCGAGAATCCCGAAATGGGCACCCGCAAGGTGGAATTCTCCGGCAAGCTCTACATCGAGCGCGACGATTTCATGGCCGAACCTGTAAAGGGCTATTTCAGGCTCTTCCCGGGCAACGAAGTCCGTCTCAAATACGCCTACTACGCAAAATGCGTCTCCTACGAGACCGACGAAGCAGGCAACGTCACCCGCGTACATTGCACCTACGATCCCGCTTCCAGGGGAGGCTGGCTCGAAGGCCGCAAGGTTAAAGGCACGATCCACTGGGTCAGCGCCCACAACGCCGTCGACGCGGAAGTCCGCCTCTACGACCAGCTGTTCTCCGATCCCGCGCCTATGGACGATTCCGACGGCCGGACCTGGGAAGAAAAACTGAACCCCGATTCGCTGATCGTAAAAGATAACGCGAAAGTCGAGCCCTACGCCGCCGAATGCGAGCCTCACGCCCACTTCCAGTTCCTGAGAAACGGCTTCTTCAGCGCGGACAACGCCCATACTCCCGAAAAACCGGTGTTCAACAGGACAGTCAGCCTGAAGGACACCTGGGGGAAGAAAAAATAACGGGTAAGGTCAGGCAGGAACGGACAAATAACGAAAATATCATTAAACACGGTACAAAGATTAAAATCGAATAAAAAGCAGGTAGATCATTATGGCAATGAACGAGAAAAATAAGGGCAAAGCGGTGGAAGCCATCACTTCCATGAACGAAGACTTCACCCAGTGGTACACCGACGTGGTGCTGAGAGCCGAGCTCATCGACTACTCCAGCGTCCGCGGCTGCATGATACTCCGTCCCTACGGGTACGCCATCTGGGAAAACATCATGCACCTCCTGGACAAGCGCTTTAAGGAGACGGGGCACGAGAACGTTGCCATGCCCATGTTCATCCCCGAGAGCCTCCTTCAGAAGGAAAAAGATCACGTGGAAGGCTTCGCTCCCGAAGTTGCCTGGGTGACCCACGGAGGCACCGAGGAACTGACAGAGCGGCTCTGCGTGCGCCCGACTTCCGAAACGCTTTTCTGCGACCATTATTCGCACATAATCCACTCCTACAGGGACCTTCCCAAACTGTACAACCAGTGGGTGAGCGTGGTGCGCTGGGAGAAGACCACCAGGCCTTTCCTCCGCTCCCTCGAGTTCTACTGGCAGGAAGGCCACACCGCTCATGCGGACGAGGAAGGCGCCGAAGCCGAGACGCTCAGGATGCTTGACGTGTACGCCGATTTCTATAAAGAGTCCCTGGCCATCCCCGTGATCAAGGGACGCAAGACCGATAAAGAGAAATTTGCCGGAGCCAAGGCCACCTACACCATCGAATCGATGATGCACGACGGCAAGGCGCTCCAGTCCGCCACCTCCCACAATTTCGGAGACGGATTCGCCAGGGCCTTCGACATCCAGTATACGGACAAGGACAACACGCTTAAATACGTGCACCAGACGTCCTGGGGATTGTCCACCCGCACCATCGGCGCCATCATTATGGTACACGGCGACGACAACGGCCTGGTGCTGCCTCCCGCAGTTGCCCCGATACAGATCGTCATCGTGCCCGTTGCCATGCATAAGGAAGGCGTGCTGGAGAGAGCCAACGCCCTTAAGGACGAACTTTCCAAGAAATACCGCGTCAAGATAGACGATTCCGACAAGATGCCCGGCTGGAAGTTTGCCGAGTACGAGATGAAAGGCGTGCCGCTGCGCATCGAGATCGGACCCAGGGACATCGAAAACAACCAGTGCATGACCGTGAGGCGCGACAACGGCGAGAAGCTGCCCGTGTCTCTCGACGAGATAGGAGACAAGGCCGGAGAGCTCCTCCAGGCGGTCCACGATTCGCTTTACGAAAAGGCGCTGGCGCTCCGCGAAGGCCGCATCTACGACGTGACGGAATACGGCGAATTCTGCAGGACGATTGCCGAAAAGCCCGGCTTCGTAAGGGCGATGTGGTGCGGCGACAAGGAGTGCGAACTCAAGATCAAGGACGATACCCAGGCCACTTCCCGCTGCATGCCTTTCGACCAGGAGATCATCTCCGACAAATGCGTGTGCTGCGGCAGGCCCGCGAAACATCTGGTAGTCTGGGGAAAGGCATATTGACGGTCTGATCCCCGAAAGGCCCGTCAGGCCCGGTACTAACCGGATCACGGACCGCAGCAGATCAAACAAACTATGAGACCCAAAACGTTTCCCGTATCTCTTTTATGTCTCGCCCTGGCGATACTGCTGGCGGGATGTGCAGGCAAAGGCGCAGAGCCCGTGGATGGCACGGCTCCCGCCTCTGCCGCCCTTTTTACGGGACGGCCCACCGGCGGCGCCTCCGACGCGCCCGAAACACCTGTTATCACTGAGATTCCGACTCCCGAGCCTACTCCGGTACCCACGGCAGAGCCGGATATTTTTATAGAAAACCCGGAGGTGCTGGCGGGGCTCTTAGCCGATCCGGGAGACGGAAAGGCGCTAACTTTAGCGCTTCGGGGCGATATCGAGATCGAAGGCGACCTGGCCGTGAAACGCTGCTTCATCCTGCGGCTGGAAGGACATTCCCTTAAGGTCGGAGGCGATATAGTGGTCGACGACGAAAGGGAAGGGCAGATCGTTTTCGAGAACGGAACTGTGAGCGCGAACGGATTGAGAGCACAGGCGCCTTTGACCGGGCTCGACCTGAGGGGCTGCGAGGCAGGTTTCGCGGAACAGCCGGCTTTGGACGGGTTTTACGTCATACTGGATTCTCTCAACGGCACTCAGGCGACGGATCGTTTCGTCCACGTAAGGTCCTTCGAAGAACTGGCCGTATTGACCGATCCGGAACGCATGCCCTGCGCCCGTGAAGGGCAGACGGTGTCCATTGACCTCGGTATCGGAGAAGGGGATGAGATCCCTTATATTGACGCGCCGTATACCGATCTGATCTGGCAGGCGGAAGGGGCTCCCGACGAGAATTTTGCCGCGCTGTATATGAACGTCAGGAGCTACAACGGAGTCCAGATGGCTGAATACGGGCTCGGCGGCACAGGCAGCGGCAAACTGCTGTCGCTGGATTTCAGGTCCGGCTCGGGCATCGCAGGGGAGTTTCCCTGGGAGATAAAGGGCAATACCGTGACCCTCAGGATGCCGCTCCACTACTCGGAAGACTATATGAAATACGCCAGGCTGGATTTCGAACTGACTTCCGGCACCGCGGCGCCCAATCCGGAGGCCGTGAACGGTGACGGGTCCATCTATCTGACCAGATTCCACTCCCTCACCGTGACCGACGAAGAAGGCAGAACGAGAGTCTATTCGGTGGATATCAGCAGGAGATACGGCAATATCCCCGTGATCTATATAGAGACCAGCGGCGGCGCCGAGATAGAGAGCAAAGAAGAATACCTTGATTGCCGCGTCGCCGTGATGAATACGGCTTCCTCCGGCTTTGCCACGGTGCCCTACACCGACGCAAGAATAAGGGGCAGGGGCAATTCTACCTGGAAGTGGGACAAGAAGCCCTACCGCATCAAATTCAGCTCCGGCGTGTCGCTCTTCGGCCTCCACAAGGCAAAAGACTGGGTGCTGCTGGCCAATTACGCGGACAAGAGCCTCATCAGGAACTCTGTGGCCTTCGATATGGCCAGAGGCCTCTCCTTCGATTTCGTGCCGCACCAGTACCCGGTGGACGTGTACGTCAACGGCGAATACCAGGGGGTCTACGGCATCGGCGAGCAGATAGAGCGGAATCAGGAGCGTGTGGATATCGATCTGAATTACGACGATCCGGACACCGGTTATCTGCTGGAAGTCTGCGGCTCCGACGAAGGTGACGTCAACGGCGTCGACTTTTTCCACGCCGGGAAGCTCATATTCGTCACGATAAAGAGCCCGGACACTAAAAAGATGAGCAAGGAGCATTTCAAGTTCATCTCGGATTACGTGAGGGCCGCGGACAGAGCGGTGCAGGCGCTGGGAGATTATTACGAATACGTTGACGCGGAATCGCTGTACGACTGGATAATAATGTGCGAATTGACCTGCAACATCGACACCGCGTTCAGGCGCAGCTGCTTCATCACCAAGGACAAGGGCGGGAAGCTCAAGTTCGGGCCCCTGTGGGACTTCGACCTTGCCATGGGCAATTTCTCGAGGGACGGTGGTGATTACGAATCCTGGGCCGCCACCGGCCGGGAGTACGTGGGGGACACCTGGTTCACGTTCCTGCTGAACGACCCGAAGTTCACGGAGCCTTTCAAGGCGCGCTGGTTCGAGGTCCGGGACGGTATCCTCGAAAGGGCAATGGAAGCCATCGACCGTTACGCGGCGCTGCTGGACTACTCCCAGCAGGAGAACTTCACCAGGTGGCCCATATGGGACGTGAAGGCGGGATACCAGCCTTCGTCGATGAAAAAGGTCAACACTTACGAAAAGCAGATACAGTTCCTGAAAAACTGGCTGACTGCCCGGGCCGAATGGCTTGACGGGGCAATAGGGGGATTGTGATATGGATAACGTCAACGGCGCTGACAGCGTGAAGGGCGGCGCTTCTTCGGAATACGGATTCTACACTCCGCCGTTTCTCAAGAGGCCCGTGCGACTTTGCGAAAAGACAAGAAAATTCGCCTGGGAATCGCTTGACCACAAGTACGGTCTCGACACCAGGAAGACGGATATGATACCGCTGGACGAGGTGCCCGAGTTCGAGTCTTTCGGGCCTCTTGACAGGTACGACACGGCGGTGAGGATGATAGCCGAAAATGCGCCGGTGCGCATATGCGAAGACGAGCTCCTGAGCGGCGCGGCGACTCTCGGAGGGGCCATCAGGCACGTGGTGCCCGCGTCCTTTAAAGGGGAGCCGGTGTACTGGAGCGTCAGCCACCTGACGGTGAGTTTCGAGAGCATCCTGACTTACGGTATTTCGGGGCTCAGGCGCAAGGCGCAGGAGGCGCTGGAACGTTTCCGGGGCACTGAAAAAGAACGCTTTTCTTTGAGCTGCCTGAACACGCTCGACAGCTTCGAATTATGGATAAACAGATACGTAAAGGCGCTGGAGGGGCTGCCGGGGTATGAGGACAATCTCCGCAACCTACGAAAGGTACCCATGGATCCGCCCGGAGATTTCTACGAGGCGGTACAGAGCCTGTGGGCCACCTTCGCGTTTTTGCGGCTCTGCGGCAACTGGCCCGGCATCGGCAGGATCGACAGGCTTCTGGGAAGTTATCTGAAAGCCGATCTGGAGAGCGGGAAATTGACCCTGGACCGGGCGAGGGAGATACTGGCCCATTTCTTCATCAAAGGCTGCGAGTGGGTGTCCGGGGGAGATTACGGCTCCGGCGACGCCCAGCATTACCAGAACATAGTCATAGGAGGCGTTGACGCGGGGGGGAATCTTGCAGAGAACGAAGTGACTTTCCTGGTGCTGGATATCATAGAAGAGCTGGGCATCAGCGATTTTCCCACTACAGTGCGGCTGGGCGCGAACGCTTCTCCGGAACTGATCCGCAGGACTTCCGAGGTCATCAGGCTGGGCGGCGGCACCGTGGCTGTGTACAACGAGGACAAGATAATCGAGACGCTCACCGGCTACGGCTATCCCTTTAGCGAGGCCAGGGAGTTCGCCAACGACGGCTGCTGGGAGGTGCAGATCCCCGGCACGACGGATTTCGGATATATGCCTTTCGATTCGCTCTCCATATTGCAGCACACCACTTTGAAGAATTACGATATTGATTCGCCGGAAGAACTGTTCCCGGATTTCGAGGCGCTCTACGGCGCGTATATAGCTGATCTTTCGGAATTCGTGAGATCGTTTACGAACGGCTGCAAGTGTGGCTACCGGTTCGACGAAAAGGGCGCATTCGCAGGGTTCGCGCCTGCTTTTCCATCTACCGCCATCGCACTGTTCGAGCGGGGCTGCATCGAAAAGGGGCTGGGGTATCACGAAGGAGGCCCGAAATATCAGATCCGCTCTCCTCACATAGGAGGGGCCGCGGACACGGTCAACAGCCTGTACGCCATCAAGAAAGCGGTATTCGACGACAAGCTGCTCACGCTGAGCGAATTCTTTGCCGTGCTCAGGGACAACTGGGAGGGCAGCGAGCCGCTCCGCCGAACGATGCTCACGAAATATGATTATTACGGCACGGACAACGACGAAGTTGACGCCCTGATGGCCCGGCTGCTCGGCGATTTCGCGGATATTTGCGACGGCCTGAACACGTTTGCGGCATCCGGCCCGAACGGCGAAGAAAAAGGCGTCGACCGGCCTCTTCCCATAGAAGGGTACGGATATAAATTCCCCGCGGGAGTCAGCACCTTCGGCAGGCAGCTGGAATGGGCGCCCCACAGGCTGGCGGCTCCCCATGGCAGAAAGCGGGGAGAGGTGCTGGCGGCCAACTGTTCTCCTACTCCGGGCACGGACACGCTGGGGGCAACGGCCATCATCCGTTCTTACTGCAAATGCCGCCTGGAGCGGCTCGTCACCGGCGCGGCGCTGGATATCAGGCTTATGCCTTCCTGCGTAAAAGGGGAAGACGGGCTGGCGGCGCTGGAGGGACTGCTTCGCGGATTCACGGCCCTGGGCGGGTTCTTCATGCAGATAGACGTGGCCGATCCGGCCGTTTTAAGAGATGCCCAGGAACACCCTGAAGATCACCAGACTCTTTCGGTCAGGGTGTCCGGCTGGAACGCCAGGTTCGTGACGCTCAACCGCGAATGGCAGGATATGGTAATAGGCCAGGCGGAAGGCGGGGACAAGACTTTCGGCAGCTGCCCGAAAGGCAACTGCGGCTGATCGGCCGGTTCGGAGGAACTATGAGGATCACCGAGATACAGCGCTTCTGCATGCACGACGGGCCGGGGATACGCACTACCGTATTCCTTAAAGGCTGTCCGCTTCAATGCGCCTGGTGCCACAACCCCGAGACCCGGTCGCCTTTCAACGAGATCGTTTTCTATCCCGTAAAATGCATCGGCTGCGGCGCCTGCGAAGCCGTATGCCCGAAGGGCTGCCATTCGTTCCCCGAAGGCATCCACGTATTTGACCGTGAAAACTGTTCCGGCTGCGGACAATGCGCCGACGCCTGCCCGGCGCGTTCGCTGGAGCGCACGCTCGAAGTCAAAAGCGTTGACGAGATATTCGAAACGGTATTGAGGGACAAGGCGTTTTACGCAGATAACGGAGGCGTGACTCTTTCGGGAGGGGAGCCGCTCCTGCAGGCAGAGGAGTCGATAGAACTCCTCAAGAAGTGCAAGGAAGCGGGGATCGGCACCGCGGTGGAGACCTGTGGCTTTTTTGACGCTGCTATAGTGCCCCGGCTGGCTGAATGCGTCGACCTGCTTTTGTGGGACTATAAGGATTCCGACGACGGAAGATTGACGGAATATACCGGCGCCCAGGGCAGGCGGGACGTTGACAACCTCTTTGCCTGTGACCGGGAGGGGATACCCACCGTCCTCAGGCTTATAATGGTGAACGGCGTCAATATCGACATTGACCGCGCCGAAAAGGCGGCGGATATCTTCTCCCGGCTCGGTCACTGTCGATACGCGGAGCTGCTCCCGTACCATCCTTACGGAGATTCCAAGGCCGCCGCCCTGGGCAGCGAACGCCCCGCCCGTCCGGAATGGATCCCCGACGGCGAAACGCTGGAAAAATTCGCTTCCGAATTGAAAAAAAGAGGCGTAAAAGTAAAAAATAGCGGTTGATTCCCGCCAATCGATTTGTTATAATACCCGGTGCTGTCAAAGAACGCACGGCAGCCGATCCGCGGTATCCTGGCGAAAGTCCCTCCGCGGAGATGAAGCGGCCGGAGGAAAAAACAAGGAGGAAAAAAATATGGCAGTTATTTCTATGAAACAGCTTCTGGAAGCCGGTGTGCATTTCGGACACCAGACCAGAAGATGGAACCCCAAGATGGCGGAGTACATCTTTACTGAGAGAAACGGTATCTACATCATCGATCTTCAGAAGACAGTTAAGAAGATCGACGAAGCTTACTACTTCCTTTCCGACATCGCCAAGAGCGGCGGCACGATCCTTTTCGTCGGCACCAAGAAGCAGGCGAAGGATTCCATTTACGAAGAAGCGGTCAGAGCAGGCCAGTTCTACGTAAACAACAGATGGCTGGGCGGAATGCTCACCAACTTCAAGACGATCCGCACCCGTATCGACCGTCTCAACAAACTGGATCTCATGGAGACCGACGGCACCTTCGACCGCCTTCCCAAAAAGGAAGTCACTCAGCTCAGGAACGAGCGCGAGAAGCTGGAGAAGAACCTGGGCGGTATCCGCAATATGAAGAGGCTTCCTTCGGCTCTGTTTGTGGTCGACCCCCGCGTCGAGAAGAACGCCGTGGCCGAAGCCAGGAAACTCGGAATACCCGTAGTCGCCATCGTTGACACCAACTGCGATCCCGACGAAGTGGATTACGTCATCCCCGGAAACGACGACGCCATCCGCGCCGTTAAGCTCATTGCCGGAAAGATGGCAGACGCTTTCATCGAAGGCAGCGAAGGCCAGGAAGGCATGGAGGCCCAGCTCGAGGCGGAAGCCGAGACCCAGGCCGAGACCGAGACTCAGGAATGATAAATATTACAGGAGGATATTACCATGGAAGTTACCATTCAGATGATCAAAGAATTAAGAGAGAGAACTTCTGCCGGTATCAACGACTGCAAGAAAGCCCTCGTTGACGCGGAAGGCGATATGGACAAGGCAGCGGTGCTGCTTCGCGAAAAAGGACTTGCCGCGGCTGCTAAAAGAGCGGGCAGAGTCGCCAGCGAAGGTATCGTCGACAGCTACATCCACGGCGGCGGCCGCATCGGCGTGCTGGTGGAAGTCAACTGCGAGACCGACTTCGTGGCCCAGAACGAGAAGTTCCGCTCTTTCGTGAGAGACGTGGCCATGCAGATCGCAGCTTCTTCTCCTCTCTACGTTTCCATCGAGGACGTTCCTCAGGCCGACATCGAGAAAGAGAAAGAGGTGCTTCGTCAGCAGGCGCTCAACGAAGGCAAACCCGAGAAGATCGTCGACAGGATGGTCGAAGGCCGCATCACGAAGTTCTACGACGAGAACTGCCTCCTTGAGCAGCAGTTCGTGAAGGATCCCGAGATCAAGGTGAAGGATCTCCTGAACTCCCTCATCGCCGTCATCGGCGAGAAGATCACGATCCGCCGCTTCGTCCGCTTCGAGCGCGGCGAGGGCATCGCGAAAGACGCCGAGTGATAAGAAAACAGGGACACTTAAAAGGGGTTAGCAAATAACCCCTTTTTTTAAAACAAAAAAGCGAAAAAAGTGACTAAAGAGCGGAAAGGACCTCAAGTTATGGAAAAGAAACCTGTTTACAAGAGAGTGCTTGTGAAAGTCAGCGGAGAAGCTCTGGCCGGGAAACCTGCGGACGGAGGACGCGGCTTCGGGCTGAGCCAGGAAATGCTTTCCGACGTGGCCCATCATATTGCCCTTATCCATAATATGGGCGTGGAAGTGGCCATAGTTGTCGGAGGCGGCAACTTCTGGCGCGGCGCCCAGAGCAAGACCATGGACAGGACGCGGGCGGACCATATGGGAATGCTTGCCACGGTTATGAACTCCCTTGCCCTGGCGGACGCCCTGGAGCAGGAGGGGCTTACGGTGAGAGTCCAGACCGCCATCGAGATGCGCCAGATCGCGGAGCCCTACATCAGGAGCAGGGCGGTCAGGCATATGGAGAAAGGCCGTATCGTCATCTTCGGCTGCGGCACGGGCAATCCTTTCTTTACCACCGACACGGCGGCGGCCTTAAGAGCAGTGGAGATCGACGCGGACGTCATACTGCTGGCCAAGAACGTCGACGCGGTGTACGACGACGATCCCAATAAGAATCCCAACGCCAAGAAGTATACGACGCTGACCCACGACGAGGTGCTCTCCAAAAACCTCAAGGTCATGGACTCCACCGCCGCATCTCTCTGCAGGGACAACGGCGTCAAGATCCACGTCTTCGGCGTCAGCGACCCGGACAATATCATCCGCGCCGTCTGCGGCGAAAAAGTGGGCACCCTCATTTCGTGAAGCACCACGCGCCGCGATAAAAACAGTCAACGAGGTTAACGATGTTCGACAGAGTATATAATTTTTCCTCGGGCCCCGCTGTGATGCCCGAGGCGGTCCTTAAAAGAGCGGCCGACGAGATGATGAACTACGGCGGCAGCGGCATGTCCGTAATGGAGATGAGCCACCGCTCCAAAGTGTACGACAACATCATCAAAGAGGCCGAAAAGCTGCTCCGGGAGCTCATGAACGTGCCGGATGATTACGAAGTGCTCTTCCTCCAGGGAGGCGCTTCGCTCCAGTTCGACATGATCCCCATGAACCTGGCCGTCGGTTCCGGAAAAGTGGATATAGTGATGACCGGCATGTGGACCAAAAGGGCGTACGCTGAACTTAAAAAGCTGGCGTCTCCCAGGGTGGTGGCTTCTTCCGAGGACAAGACGTACACGTATATCCCCGAGCTCACCGCCGAGATGTTCGATCCGGAAGCCGATTACGTGCATATCTGCTATAACAATACGATCTACGGCACCAGGTACACCGACGTGCCTCCCTGCAGCCGCCCGCTGGTGGCCGACATGTCGTCGTGCATATTGTCCGAGCCCGTGGACGTGAGCAGGTTCGGCCTCATATTTGCCGGAGCCCAGAAAAACCTGGGGCCTGCGGGATTGACCATCGTCATCGTACGAAAAGATCTGCTGGGAAGACAGCCCGAGACGCTGCCGGCAATGCTTGACTACAACGTCCACGCAAAGAACGCCTCTCTCTACAACACGCCTCCCACCTACGCCATCTATATGTGCAAACTGGTGCTGGAATGGCTCAGGGACCTGGGCGGAGTAGAGCAGATCGCCGCGGTCAACCGCCGCAAGGCAGATATGATATACGGCTTCCTGGACGGCAGCAATATATTCCACGCTACCGTAAGCGGCAAGGACAGGTCCATCATGAACGTGCCTTTCGTAACAGGAGATCCGGAGCTTGACGCCAGGTTCGTTGCCGAGGCGGAGGAGAAGGGGTTCAAGAACCTCAAAGGCCACCGCAGCGTGGGAGGAATGAGGGCTTCCATCTACAACGCCATGCCCGAGGAAGGCGTGGAAAAACTGGTGCAGTTCATGGAAGATTTCGAAAAAAAGCTGTGATCCCGAAGGCTCTCCGGGACGCCTGAGCCGGTTCACTTGCCAAGACCGGCCCGGTTGTGATAAAATCCCGCCATAAGGTTATAAAAAAGGAGTGACAGAATTATGCTTAACAAAGACGATTACAAACAATTCACTGACAAAATGGATAAAACTATCAGCATGCTGAAGGATCAGATGAACACCGTCCGGGCAGGCAGAGCTAATCCCGCCATTCTGGACAGACTCACGGTATCATATTACGGCACGGAAACTCCCATAAACCAGATCGCAGGCATCTCGGTCCCCGAGGCGCGCCTTCTGATAATCACGCCCTGGGACGGCTCGGCTCTTAAAGAGATCGAAAAAGCCATACAGAAATCAGATATAGGCATCAATCCCCAGAACGACGGAAAGGTGATCAAGCTCATATTCCCGCCGCTCACCGAGGAGCGCCGTATCCAGCTGACCAAACAGACCAAGGCCTACGGCGAAGAGGCCAAGACCGCGGTCAGGAACGTCCGCAGGGACGCCATAGAATTCTTCAAGAACCAGAAGAAGAAATCCATCATCACCGAGGACGAGCAGAAGGACAGCGAAAAAGAGATCCAGAACTTTACCGACAAGCATATTGCCCAGATCGATAAGGTCGTCGCCGACAAGGACAAAGAGCTGATGGAGATCTGACGATGGCTGAATTAAAAGACGGCGCGTTGACGGGCGGTACCGCTTCGTCGACCGGCGCCTTGGAACAGAAACTGAACGATGGCGGGGCATCTTTAGAGGTGCCGCGCCATATTGCCATTATACCGGACGGAAACAGGCGCTGGGCGAAAAAACGCATGCTTCCTGCGGCGGCGGGGCATAAAGCCGGGGTGGAGGCGTTCAAAAAGATGATCGCCCACGCCACGGACATTGGCGTAAAGTACGTGACTTTCTACGCCTTTTCCACCGAGAACTGGCGCAGGTCTCAGGAAGAAGTGGGCGCTTTGATGAAGCTTCTGCTCACCAACCTGATCAACTCTGAAAAGGCGATGGGGGACTACCGGGACCGGGTGCGGTTCGTCGTCAGCGGAGACAGGTCTGAACTGTCTCAGGAGCTGGTGGAAGCCATCGAAGAGACGGAGCGCAGGACCTCGGGCAATACAGAACTTATTGCCGTCGTGTGCGTGAATTACGGAGGCAGGGACGAGATCGTGCGCGCGGCGAGGAAGCTGGCCGAAAAGGTCAAGGCGGGAGAGCTGGACGCTTCCGGGATAGACGAAGCGGCGTTGTCCGGCGAGCTGTACGTAAACGTGCCCGATCCGGATATGATAATCCGCACCAGCGGCGAGCAGCGCCTCAGCAACTTCCTGCTGTGGCAGTCTGCCTATTCGGAACTGTATTTTTCAGACGTTCTCTGGCCTGACTTCGACAATGAAGAACTGGACAGGGCAATAAGAGCGTTTTCAGCCAGAAAGCGCAGGTACGGAAAGTAATAGCGCAAAAAGGCGCTTTGAGCGAAAGGATATGACCTGATGAGAAAACAAAGAGTAATATCCGCGATCATACTGCTCGCCATAGCCATAACGGCTACGGTGGTGGGAAGTTACGCACTGGGCGCGCTGATATTCCTTTTCATAGTCGCCGGGATGTACGAGATATTCAAGGCTTTCGAAGCCAAAGGCTTGAAGCCTATGAAGGTGCCCGGCTTCGCCTTCGCGTCGCTGTTCCTGCTGCAGGTCGTATTCAGGAGGCCCGACATATTCCATCTGACGTTGTTCGAAAAGGACGTGTGGCAGATAGCGGACGATCCCTCCGCAGCCATGGTGCCCAGGTTCAGCTGGACCGGGCCCATAATAGTGCTGCTGATACTGGTGATATTGACCATACTGGTGATCAAGCACGACAAATACACGCCCATAGACGCGGCGGTGACCGTATTCGGAGCATTGTACGTGACGGTGCTCACCAGCTACGCGTTCTCCCTCAGGGACCTCGAAGGTGGCAAGAGCGGACTGTTCATTTTCCTGCTGGCGTTCCTCACGGACGTTGCCGCAGACACTATGGCATACGAGGTGGGTTCCCGCATCGGAAAGCACAAGCTCATCCCGGCCGTCAGCCCCAAAAAGACGGTGGAAGGCAGCGTGGGATCGTTTATAGGAGCTATACTGGCTGCGCTGATACTGGGCATGCTGTTCATATTCACCGGCTGGTTCACCAGGATCGCGCTCTACTGGTATCCGGTGATAGGCCTCGTGGTGGGATTCGTTTCCCAGATAGGCGACCTGGCGGCGTCGGTGATAAAGCGCTACGCCGGCATCAAGGATTTCAGCAACCTGATCCCAGGGCACGGAGGCGTCATAGACAGGCTCGACAGCCTCATGTTCGTATTTCCGCTCGTATACTACTTCGTCCGTCTCGTGATGTGACGTATTATTGAATAAAATTATGGTCAAAACGATAGGCATCCTCGGGTCCACCGGGTCAATAGGCACTCAGACGCTCTCGGTCATCCGTGAGCTCAATTCCGCGCCCGAATCTCCCTCCAATCCGCACTACAAGGTGTCAATGCTCTCCTGCGGGAGAAACGTTGACCTCTTCCTGCGCCAGATCGCCGAGTTCCGCCCCGAGACGGTTTGTGTTTCGGACAACGACGCTGCGGCCCGGCTTAAGGAGATGCTGGAGGCCGGGGGCGTTGACCTTGACGGTGTCGACGGTGAAGGCCGCGTACACTTCGCCATGCCCCGGATCCTCTGGGGAGACGAAGGCCTGGAAGAAGCCGCCGGGGGAGGATACGACCTGCTGCTCACTGCCGTGACCGGAATGAGGGGATTGAAGCCCACAGTGAGGGCCATAGAAGCCGGAACGGACATTGCCCTGGCGAACAAGGAAACGCTGGTGGCGGGCGGCGAGCTCGTGATGAGGAAGGCGAAAGAGAAGGGCGTGGAGATATTGCCCGTGGACAGCGAACACTCCGCCGTCTTCCAGTGCCTTAAAAGTGCCTTTAAAGGCGGGTACGCCTCTGTGGCTAAGATAATACTCACCGCATCCGGCGGGCCCTTCAGGAGCCTGGAAAAGGGCAAATTCGAGGAAATAACGGCCGCCATGGCACTGGACCATCCCACGTGGAAGATGGGCAGGAAGATCACAGTGGATTGCGCCACCATGATGAACAAGGGCCTGGAGGTCATCGAGGCAATGCACCTGTTTGGGATGACGCCTGACAGGATCGACGTGCTGGTGCATCCGGAGAGCATCGTACACTCCATGGTGGAGTTCACGGACGGCAGCGTTGCCGCCCAGCTGGGGCTTCCGGATATGAAGACTCCCATCAGGCTGGCGCTCACGTATCCCTACCGCGGCTGCTCGCCGGACAGGAGGCTGGACCTTTCGGAGACCGCCAGGCTGACTTTCGAAAAGCCTCGCTTCGACGTGTTCAGATGCCTGGGACTGGCTTACGAAGCGGCCCGGACCGGAGGCACGCTGCCTGCGGTGATGAACGGCGCCGACGAGGTAATAGTAGAAGAATTCCTGCGGGGAAAAGTGAGATTCACCCAGATCCCCGAGATAATAGAAAAGACGATGGAAGCCCATATGTCGCCGGGATCCGGCCTGGGAGGCGGTCCCGGAGGCGCGTTCGTGAAGGAGCCGGACATTCAGGCTGTGCTTCAGGCGGACGGCCGGGCAAGAGAATACGTCAGGAGGATTATAAATTGTCAGTAGTTATCAGCATTTTGATAATGATCCTCATATTGAGCCTGCTCACTGTGGTGCACGAGTGGGGCCATTTTATCGCTGCGCGCATTTTTAAGGTGAAGGTCAACGAGTTTTCCATCTTTATGGGGCCCAAGCTTTTCCAGCGCAGGATGAAGAAGACCGGCATGCTGTTTTCCATTAGGGCGCTGCCCTTCGGCGGGTATTGCGCCCTGGAGGGGGAGATAGGCGAAGACGGGGAGGCTCCGGAGTCCGGCGATTCAGACAGCGTCGATAAGGCGGGCGATGATGCGGAAGCGAAAGCGGACGGTGAAGCCAAGCCCGACGGCGGGAAAGCCGACGGGAAAGGCGACGGAGACTTTTTCAGGAAGCCCTGGTACGTGAGAGCCTGCATCCTGGTGGCCGGAGTGACTATGAACTACCTGCTGGCCGTATTGATCGTGGCCATCATTTTCGCGTTCAACGGCTACGACACCAGAAAAGTCAGCATGGTCTCCGCGGACGCCGCCATGACCGTGGCGGGTCTGGAGGCAGGTGACGAGGTGCTGGCGTACAACGGCCAGAGCATAACCACGCCAGTTGACTATTCGCTCTATAACTATATTGCCCAGCCGGACACCACTTCGTTTACGGTCAGGAAGAAGAGAGGCGGGAAAGTCAGGTACGAATTCGAGAGGCATTTCGATATTGACGCGAACGAAGGCGCGGACAAGGAAGAGAATCCGGGCACCGTTACCGCCGACGTGGATATATACGTATGTTCCGGCAAAGGCCTCAAAAACAGGGAAAAAGCTGGCAGCTACCATTCGTACTGGGACAACAACAGGGCGCTGACCATCGTATTGACCTGGGAGTCCGGCGCGCGGATCGAATATTTTTACGGCGTGAGAGACGGGGTAAAAGGGCTATTCGTGACCACCTGGGACGATTACGCAGAGGGCACCCCCGGCGTGACCGAACAGCGGACTGATCTTCACGATCCCGATCCGGACAGCGGCATACAGAAGCTCTCCGACGAAGAATACGTTGACGCGTTCATTGCGTCTTACGCCGCCAGCGAGTCGTACGCCAGATACGGCTTCAGCTACACATATTCCGAGCGGGGCAACTTCTTCACGGTGATAGGCAACAGCGTGCTCTACGTGCATTCGCTCATCAAATCCGTGTTCCTGTCCCTGTGGTACCTTATCACCGGAAAACTGGGTCTTGGAGCACTTTCCGGCCCCATCGGCATAACCAATATAGTCAATTCCGTGGTCACGGTCAGTGCACCGGTCTCCGGCAAGTTCTTCGCGCTGCTCGAGATGACCGCCCTTATCAGCGCCAACCTTGCCGTCATTAACCTGTTCCCCATACCGGGCCTGGACGGCGGCAAACTGCTCTTCATACTTATAGAGCTGATCAGGGGCGGCAAGAAAGTCTCTCCCAAAGTCGAAACGGTCATCTCCATGATCTGCTTCGGCCTGCTGATCTTGCTGGCGGTGATAATCGCGGGCAACGACATCGTTAACATAGTGAAGGGCAACGCTCTGGGCGGGTAACGCGCCATCTTGAGGAGTTTTTATGTTCACGCGGTACGATACGAGAAAGATAAATATCGGCGGCGTTTACGTGGGCGGAGGAAGTCCGGTGACGGTCCAGTCCATGACCAACACACGCACCTCCGACGTCGACGCCACCGTCGCCCAGATACTCCGGCTGGAAGAGGCAGGGTGCGACATTGTGCGCGCCGCCGTGCCGGATATGGACGCGGCGAGGGCCATAAAGGAAATCAAAAAGCGCATTCACGTGCCCCTGGTGGCAGACATACATTTCGACTACAGGCTCGCCCTGGAATCCATCAGATCAGGCGCCGACAAGATACGCATCAATCCGGGCAACATCGGCTCCCGTGACCGTGTGAAAGCGGTGGCGGACGCCGCGGCGGAGAGGGGAGTACCCATCAGGATAGGCGTCAACAGCGGCTCTCTCGAAAAGGAATTGTTGAAAAAATACGGCCGCCCCTGCGCCGAAGCTTTGGCCGAGAGCGTGGAGGGACATATAAGGATCCTGGGAGAACTGGACTTCCGCGACATTTGCGTGTCCGTCAAATCTTCTTCCGTCTCCGAGACGATCAAGGCGTACCGGCTGCTCGCCCAGAGGATCTGCTATCCTCTCCATATCGGCCTCACAGAAGCGGGCACACTGCGGAGCGGCACGATCAAATCCTGCGTTGCCATAGGAGCCCTTTTGGCGGAAGGGATAGGCGACACGGTGCGTGTGTCTCTTACGGGAGACCCGGCGGAGGAAGTCAGGGTGGCGCAGGAGATATTGTCCGCGCTGGGACTGGGCCGCAAAAATCTTGTGGAATTCGTTTCCTGTCCCACCTGCGGCAGGACCAGGATCGACCTCATCGGGCTGGCTTCCACGATAGAATCTATGCTCAAAGCCGCGGAACGCAGGGGAGATATAAAGCGTCCCGTGAAAGTCGCGGTGATGGGCTGCGCGGTCAACGGCCCCGGAGAAGCTTGCGATGCGGACATCGGGCTGGCGGGCGGCGACGGAAACGTGCTTTTGTTCGAGAAGGGCAATATCGTGGGCAAACTGACCGGCGCTTCCGACGAGATCGCAGATGAATTCGTCCGCAGAGTCGTCAGGCTGGCGGGGGAGGATGCCTGATATGACGTCCCTGCCCCCTGAATCCGGACAGGAAAAAACACCCGTTCTGTCTCACAGATTAAAGATCATTTTGAGCCTTTTAGGAAAATGCCGCTGCCTGGCCGATATAGGCACCGACCACGGCATGCTCCCCATATTTGCCGTAACCTCCGGAAAAGCGGACCTTGCCATCGCCTCCGACCTGAGATCCGGGCCCCTCGACAGGTGCCGGAAAAACGTGGAGCTCTACGGCGCTGCCGGTAAGATCGACGTGCGGCAGGGCAACGGCTTTGAAAATATTGACACGGGCGAGGCGGATGCGGCGGCAATATGCGGCATGGGCGGAATGCTCATATGCGAGATATTGTCCGACGCGCTTAGCCGCGGGAAGATCGCCCCCGGAACGAAGCTTCTGCTGTCTCCCAACACCCACGACGAATACGTGAGAAGGCTCCTTTACGGCGGCCCCTTCGAAAAGATCCGGGAAAAAGCGCTTCGGGACTCGGGCAGGATATACCTGGCTGTCTCCTGCGTTTACACGGGAGGAAAACCGGCCTTCGACCCAGTATCCGACGGCCTGAAAGAACCTCCGTATTTCCGGGCGGAGCACTTCACGGGCAGGGACGGGAAGCTCCCGATATATTATTACAAAAAGGTGCTGGACAAGGCCCGTAAGCGCTTCGAGGGCATCAAAGACCGGCCCGACTCCAGGGAAAAACTCCTGCTGAAAGAAATGATCGGCTGACGTAAAAAAAGTCACATTTTTGTCACATTCTGAAGTTCAATTTCACTTGACAAGGCCTGCTCCCGCGGTTATAATGGTGCTTGCCTGTGAATGGCGCGGTTTGGTAGGACCGCTGCCTTAAGGCGAAGCAGAATCAAAATACTGTAACAGCTACCGTTGAGGGGAGTGAAAATAGATGACCGAAATCAGAGTTAAAGAAAACGAATCACTGGACAGCGCTCTGAAGAGATTTAAACGTTCGTGCCAGAAGTCGGGTGTTATCGCTGAATGCAGAAAGCGCGAACATTATGAAAAACCCAGCGTAAGAAGGAAGAAGAAGTCTGAAGCTGCCAGAAAGCGCAGATACTGATTCCCGAACAGACAGTAGAAGTAATCGGCCCCCGGAATAACGGGGGCTTTACTTTTTTATTTTCGGGGCGTAAAATCGCCTCGACGTATGGCAGGCGCGGGACGTAAAATGGCGCCTGGCGGGAGAGGAGAACGGCGATGGCAAACACTGTTAAGATAAACAGCGGCAACACGAAAATGGTGGCTCATCAGGGCCTTTTCGGGCTCGAAAGGGGCAATACGAACCTGGCGTTCGTTGCCGCGGGCAACCGGGAGAAGTATTTCGGGATAGAGACGGACGTCCACAGGACGGCGGACGGGAAGTACGTGTGCATCCACGACAGCAATACCGTGAGCGTGTCCGGCGTAGATATGGACGTGGAATCATCGACTTTCGACGAGCTCAGGTCAGTTAGGCTGAAAGACGTTATCGGAATACCCGGAAGAGTCGACGTGCGCATACCTTCTCTGGAAGAATATATAGGGATATGCCACTATTACGGAAAAGTGTCCGTGCTGGAGCTGAAAACGCCATTCACGCCGGAGCAGGTCAAGGAGATCATAGATATCATAGACGGCCTGGGCCATCTGCAGGACACGATCTTCATCTCCTTCCACAAGTGCGACATAGAAGCGGTGCGTCAATACCTTCCGGACCACAGGGCCCAGTTCCTTACCTGCGCCTGGAACGATGACGTAAAGCAGTTCGTGACGGATATGAAGTGCGATATCGACATATGCTATCCGCCTCTTACAAAAGAAGCATTCGACGAGATGAAGGCAATGGGCCTGGAAGTGAATATATGGACCGTCGACGATCCCGCGCTGGCAGAAAAATACGTGAGCTGGGGCGCCGATTATATCACTTCGAACATACTCGAATGATCACGTTTTGATAATTCCCGAACAATAAAAAACCGGCGCCGGATCTTCCCGGCGCCGGAGCGTTGCGTGCGTCATCCGCCGGACATCCCGGCGGATCTTTTTTGCCCGAGCGATCCTTTCGGCGCTCAGCGGATCTTCCTGCATTCAAGATAATAGCGCTTCTCCTCGGCGGTCCCCATGGAGAACGTCTTGCGGGGAAGGGCGCCGTATTTTATCACGGTGGGGAACAGATCCGACTTGCTCATTGCCGGAAGCAGGAAGCCGCAGCAATTGTCCCGGGAAGCCAGTCCTTCTGTCTCTGCCTCTCCGTGGATATAATCGATCTCCGCTCCGGGCGCGGTCTTAAGATAGCGGTCGATGAACTCCTGAAGCGCTCCCACGCAAAGCAGGTGGCGCTTTTTAGATATAAGCCAGTTTTCTTTGCCGGAGGAACTCACGAATTCGAGAGAATGGCATGTCTCCGCCTCCGCCGCTTCCGCTGCATCCGCAGCCGCCTCTCCGGTGACGAGATCGGGCCCGAAATAAGCTATGGCCGCCTTTTTTACCGCCGCCGGGTCAACGTTCATAAGCACCCTGTGGATAGGCTCGAATTCGATGCCGGGGGAGTGGATGTTGACGATCTCCGCCAGTGCATAGCGGGTTTTTTCGCCCGGATCACGCTCGTATATCGCCTTCGCGGTGGCTAAGGAGTGATTGCCGTCTCCCACCGCCAAAAGCAGTACCGGCACCTCGGGACCCACGCTGTATTTTGTCCGGAACGTTTCCGGATCGCCAAGTTTCGACAGCGTCTTGAACGCCTTGCGGAGCAGCCTCCCGTTCTTCAGCAGAAATCCTTTAACGCGGCCTCCGTTTTCCATAAGTTCGAAGTCGTACAGCGGCGCGGCACCTTTTTCCGCGGCCGCCTCCAGGGGCTCTATCACGGTCATGCCGGGATCGTCTATCAATATGAGTATGTGGGGCATCTCTATGCAGGCGCCTTCACGGATGGCCACCCTGGGAGGGATCCTCTCCAGGATCGTGGCTTCCGTTGCCCTGACGGGGGAGCCGGAGCCTTTGTTGTAGTCGTACTGTGTCAGATCTACCGCGGCAACGATGCCTGAGAGCTTTTTGCCCGATGCGTAGGTGCGTTCGGTCAATACCGCGGAATCCCTGTATTCGTCGAATACGCCTCCGTCAATATATTCCTCCATCGTTTCGTCGATGGCGGCAATCCGTGTGTCTACCGCTGCTTTTCCTTCTCCTAGATAGTACTCCGGCAGCATTATATGCGAGGCAGAAGGCACTCCTTCCGTACGCCGGTACACCCGGTCCCAGTACGCTCCGTCCTGCGTAAACTGGTCACAGGCGGCAACGGCCCAGCGGGTCATGTCGACGCTCCTGCCGGGGATCAATATATCTGCCGGAACGACGGGAAGCCTGTTTTCTTTTCGCGCTTTTTCAGATCTCATATAACTCACTTATCGCTCGCTTATCAATCGCCTGCAGCTCACGCAAACTTTACCGTCTTGACCCACTTCTCGAAATCGGCGGTCTTGGAGTCGAAAGTCTTCTCGGTGCTGCCGAAGACCACCAGCCAGAACGCGTTGCCGGTCTTGAACGTGTACACCCTGTACTTGAACGTGGGGGAACTTGCCGTTTCCTGGAATTTGTAATCGTAATAAATCAAACTGCCCTGGGTCTTTACGGAAGAAGCAGAAACGCCCATCTGGTCTCGCATCCGGCTGGCCAGGTCGTATGCCGTCATGGTATTGGAGCCTTCAAACTCGGAGAAAGGATATTTTATACCGCTCACCATGGTGTTCGAAGAAGCGGCGCTGAAATCGAATTTGTCGTCTTTCTGAAGCGAAAACGCTTTGGTGAGGGTGATGGTCATGCCGGCTTTTGAAAATTCCTTCTCTTTATTGTTTTCCGCTTTTTTCAGATATCTCCTGGCCAGCCCGACGCCGACGCCTGCCAGCAGGCACAGAGCAAATATTATGATGAAGATCAGAAGACCGCGCCGCTTGCTCTTTTTGCGGTTCTCCATGGCCTCCTCGTTATCTTCGTTGCCGTCGAAATAGAAGGGGTTTCCGGCGGTGGGATTGTACGTGGCTTTTCCGCTCAGAATGATATCTTCGCCGCCTTCGGGGATCTGGAAGAAATCGTTGCAATAATCCTTCGCCATTTTGTCCCCAATCACGAACAGCTTTGCCGCGCCGTCCCCGATCTCGAACACCGCGTCTTCGCCGTTGGCAACGGTGCCCAGTTTTCGGCAGTTCGTCCCTTTGATGACCAGTTCGCCGTTTTCAGGGTCTTCGATATAGACCTGGTATTTCATCAGGCTGGCCACAAAATCTTTTCCACGCTTCAACGTAAGTTTTCTCATAATACTTCCTCCGGTCGTTTATATATGTTTTAGTTTAATTTATCCCTTTGAGCCCTATGCCTGTCAGGCTGCGTCAATAATCGAAGCTTACCGTTCCGATCCAGCCGTCGAAATAATCCGTCATAGAATCGAACTTATCCCTGGCAACGCCGAAGGACACGGTCCAGAAGGCCTCCGTGGTCTTGAAAAAGTATATGCGGTACCTGTAGACCTGGCCGTCGCTCTCGGTATATTCGTACTCGAGATAGATCCTGCTGCCCAGATTTCTGACCTCTCCGGCGCCGACACCCAGCTTTTTCTTCATCAGTTTGGCGTAGTTCAGAGCGGTCTTGTTGTTCAGCTCCGGCACCTGGTTGAGGAGGACACGCTCGCCGTACACGGACACCGTATCGGAAAGCGCGCAGAAATTGTTGTCCGGATCTTTTTGCAGCCTGAACTCGCCCGGGAGAGTTATGTTCATGCCTCCCTCTGAAAGCTGTTTGGGAAGCTTCGAAGTCTTTTGGTATTTGATGCCGTGGATGATCCCGAAAGTGACGCCTGCGATGAATCCCGCGGCCAGCAGGATGATGATCGCAATTATCAGTGCTTTGGGCAGAGAAGATCCGCCTTTATCGGTTTTCTCGGTAACTTCGTAGGGTGAGGCGCCTTCTGCACCGTGACAGGCAGTCTTCGCGAGAACCGTCTTTGCTTCCGGAGCTTCGAAAGTTTCCGGCGAGGCGGGAGCGTATATGCTTTCTCGGCGGCCGGTCTCGACGATATATATGGCGGCGTCCGTTTCACCCACGTCAAATACGGATTCTTTTCCGCATTCGGCTTTTCCCAGAAGCCTGCAGGCCGCTCCGTCGATCAGCACGTTGCCGCCCGCGGGATCTTCTAAGTACACATAGGAATCTGCTCCGTTTTCAGGGGCGACGCTCTCACGTTTGATCGTAAGCTTTTTCATACCGTTCCTCCGCTTTCGTCTTACGTGGCAATTGTACTTTTATGCGGCTCCGTTGTCAATGGCAGCCGGTTCCCGGCTCGCGTTCCGGCCCGCTCTTTGTTGCAACCCGGCCTCTTCCGGTGCTATAATCGGCAGGACAGATGAGAACGTTACGGCGGGACGCGGTCCCGGGCCAATTTCAGAGCGGAGGTCTTTTCGGATGAAAAAGAATATTTCAACGGTTTTGACGGCTTTAATTCTGGTATTTTCGCTGGCATTTCCGGGAGTCAGCCGGGCCGGCCGGGCGTTTGCCGCGTCGGATGCGGGCGCGCCGGTGGGAGAAGGAGACGTGGAAGACGGCGACACCGGTTCCGCGGCGCCTTCCGACTGCGTGGTGCTTGTATTCGACGACGACGAAAAGTACGCCGGATTCTTCGACGGCAGAGTGACCGACGTGTCTGACGTCTCCTACGACAATGAAAAAAAGTGCTACGTGCTCAGCGTGGGAGAAAGCACCGACCCGTTCATAGAGATGCTTTTCGGCACGTTTACGGAGACCGGAAAGCTCGATCCCGTCAGCGCGGACAAATACAAGGTGATACAGTTCGGCGTCAGGTACGACACCGGCGCAGGCAGAGAGGGCCAGTTCTATTTCCAGACCACTTCCAATATGGACTATAAAGAGGCCCAGAACCTGTCGTATATGTATAAAGGGACGGACAATCCCCAGTTCGTAAACGTGGACGCCTCCGGCAATGCCGCGTGGACGGGGACGGTGGCGGACTGCCGCTTCGATATGTTGACGCTGTGCCGGTACGACGTGGAATTCGAAGTGTATTACGCAGGATTTTTCATTGATCAGGAAGCGGCGGACGCGTACGGAAACGCCTGGCTGAAAGCCATGGGCGTTGACGGGGGAGAGGATGAACATGGCTCCCAGGGCGGCACCGAAGAACAGGTAAGCGCCGAGCCTTTCGATCTGATACTGTTCGACCGCCGGGCGGAAAACGTGAATATAGCTCTCGGCGAAGCGCTCTTCGAAGCTGAAAAACACAGCCAGATAGACAGCGCGTACGCGGACAAGAATTCCAACTCATTTAAGCTCGCCATCCAGAGCGGCGCAGATCCGTACATCGAGATGATGTTCGGAGCCCTTACGGATGCCGGTTCCATCGCGCCCGTTTCCTGCGCCGATTACAAGGTGCTGCAGATCGCCATGAGATCCAACGTGGCGGTGACCAGCCTGACCGGTACGGTATATTTCCAGACCGATCAGTTCAGCGGCTACAGCGAGACTAAAAACGTGCATTACAAATATCAGAAGACCGACGAGCTCCAGTTCCTGAACGTGGATCTGGGAGCGCACAAACTCTGGGAAGGATACGTGGCCAACTGCCGCTACGATATGTTCGAGAACGTCAATAAAGATATCGAGATGGATATCTATTACGTGGCCTTTTTCAGGGACGTCGAGGCTGCTGAAGAGTTCTCCGCCAAATATCTGGAATGGGTGGAAAAAGGCGGCGCTTTTCCTGCGGAATATCCGGTGAAGACGGTCTCTGCGCCTACCGAGGTGCCTACGGACGCTCCCACACAGGAGCCCGGCGCCACGAAGGATCCTGCGGCGACAGGTATTCCGGTTGCGACAGTGGGCGGCGAGGAAGGCGGGTCCGCAACGCCCGGAGGCTCCGGCGAGGACCGGAAGTCAGGCGGCTCTTTTCCCGTGGTGCCCGTGGTCATTGGCGCTGTGGTGCTGGCCGCGGCAGGAATCATCATAGGTATAACTGCGGCAAAGAAGAGAAAACGCTGACGAGGCGTGGCGTTATATTGAGAGCGCCTGTCAGGCCGACGGCGCATGCTGATCCAGAATTATGAAGATCCGGTCAATGGGCTACAAAAGTGATAAGCGGAGGCACATCGAGCCCCATTCGCACCTCTTTCCGGAGCTGGTTTACTACCTCAGCGGCCGTGGAGTGGCGGTGATAGGCTGCGATCAGGTGCCGTTTCGCGAAGGAGATATATTCGTGATCCCTGCCGGGGTGCCGCACCGGGAGGATTCCGACACGGATTTTCACAGCTGCTTCTTCACTTTTTGCGACGACAATCTTAACAGCCGCGTGTTTTTCCGGTTCGTTGACACGGAAGCCCGTGATTTCCTGAACGTGCTCAAGCAGATGTACAGCGAGTACAACGGGCGGCGTAAGAATTACGAAAATATCGTCGACAGCCTGTACGGAGTGTTGTACCAGTATATGTTGACGCTGTCGGAAGAGCGGGACGGAGAGCCCTTCATCGCGGCGCTGGTGGACGACATAATCAAGAACCAGAGCGACCCGGATTACGATCTTGCGGCGGCGGTGTCGCGAATACCCATGAGCGCCAGCTACGTGCGGGGGCTGTTCAGGCAGAAGACCGGCAGCACTCCGCTCCAGTTTCTGACGGGACTGAGGATCGAGCGCGCAAAGGATATGCTGAGGGTGAGAGCCACCTCGGGGCTTACGGTGGAAGCTGTGGCGAAGAGCGCCGGATTCCGCAGCAATTATTATTTTTCCAGGGTGTTTAAAAAGTGTACCGGACTGAGCCCCAGGGAATGGGAGGCCCGGACGCGCCGGAAGGGAACGGAATGAACCGCGGACGGGGATTTGCACAAAACGAAACTTTTTTAGCACATATCGACAATATGTTTGACGCCCGGAACGCGGTTGTGATATGTTTATAACAGTTGATTTCGGAAATTGCCCGCGGAGGGGGACGGCGAAGCAGAGTTGCACATAACGCATCGGAAAAGGGATCTGTTTGGCCCGGCCCGGTACCGCTCGCGTCCGCCGGTATATTAAGGAGGAAAACCGTATGAAAAAGTCATCTGTAAGGATCATAGCGCTGGCCGCGGCTCTGGTGCTTTCACTGCTGAGCGCCTGCGGAACGGCAAACGACGCGGGCGAAGCCACGAAGGCTCCTGCCGTCACAGACGTTGCCACCGTAACGGATGCCCCGGCGGTTACCGACGCTCCTTCGATAACGGAAGCGCCCGCCGTGACCGAAGCTCCGGCGCCCACAGACGTTCCCGCCACCAAAGCCCCCGCGGTCACTCCCGCGCCTAAAGACCCGGGTACGGACAAGTTTTTCGATTTTTCCGAATACGGCGAAGATATAATGGTCCCGGATCCCAACGGAGCCGCGGGACTGGAGAATTATGAAGAGGGAATGGTCATATTCCCGCAGGCTTCCGACCCGTACGTGTGGATATTGCTGGAAGAGCCGCTTCCGGCGTCTGAATACCGATACGTAGCATTCAGAGTGCTTGCGAATAAAAACGATAAGAACGGGCAGGTAAGATTCGCCACTTCTACCGACGACCGCGGCTGGGCGATGCTCAGTTTCAAATACGAAACTCCGGGAAGCTGGGAGACTATAGTTCTCGACCTGGGCGGCGCGGCGTTCCTGAACGAAGACACCATGGACGGCGATATTGTCCGGGTGAGGATCGACCCCTACGACGACGAATTCGACGAAGAGCTCCTTTCGGATGAGTATACGCTCATAGTCGAGTCCTTCGCATTGTTCACCGATCCAGAAAAAGCCAGGGCATACCAGGGGCTCTACGCATGGCCGGAAGATCCGGACAAGACTCCCGTGCCCGCCACCGCGACGCCTGACGGCGGAGCCACTCCGGCGCCCACTCACAAACCCACCTCGCGGCCCGACGGCGCCCCCGAGTTCAACGACATAGGCACGGAGTATTATTTCGACTTTACACAGTACGGAAACGACGAGATGACCGTGGGCAACGGATTGACCATCGATCAGGAGAAAGATGGCATCCTGCTCACTCCCGAGGCCTGGGACCCCTACGGCTGGATCACTTTCGATCCCAGGATCTCCGCTTCCGAATACAGATACGTTGCCATAAAAGTCAAGGCCAGCGTCAACGACAGGCAGGGCCAGCTCCGCTACGTCACCACCAGCGACGGCCGCGGCTGGGCGATGATCCCCTTCAATTACGAGACGCCCGGTCAATGGGAAGTGATCGTGCTCGACCTTTCCGAGGCCAATTACATGGAGGCTACGACGCTGAACGGAGACCTGGTGCGCATGCGCATCGATCCCTACGATGACGAAGCGGATCCCCAGTCCGAGACGCTCAGCCCCGACCATACGGTGCTTATAGAGTCCGTCGCACTGTTCAACGACAGGGCAAAAGCGGAAGCCTACGCCGGTCTGTACAAATGGAACTGACGCGTAAAAGCGTGTTGTACCGATCATGAAAAAACGTTTATATAACAGCAAAAATGCTTTCGAGCGCAGCCGCGCCGGCCTCCTTCGGAGGGGCCGGCGGCGCCTGCTCTGGGCGGTAATGCTCGGGACCCTGGCGGCATTGTGCGTCATATTGACCGGGTCTGCGGGGAACGGACAGCGTGTTAGCGCGGAGGAGGCCGCAGAAGCAGCGGCGGATCCTAAACTGCCGGAATATTACATATGCTTCGACGGACTGACCGACTGGGACTGCGTCGTGAACACTTCCGCCCACGTTAAGATCGAAGACGGGATGCTCACGCTGACGTCCGGAAAAGAAGGCGCTTCCGGCCGCGTGCAGGGCAGCCCCTGCGTAGAGATCAAATTCGTAAAGACCGGCCTTAAGGCGCTGCGGTACCCATACATAGCCATCCGCATCAAAAGCACGGTGCGTGATCTGGGCGGAAAATTGACGTGCAAAGCCGGTTTCGGAAAGAGCAAAGTTGACGGTACATTCGAATACGCCGACACGGATGACTGGCAGACCGTGGTGGTGGATATGAGCGCCGCCGTGCAGCAATTGTCCGACAAGAGCGACCGCGCCGGCACCTGGCAGGATTCGGTAAAGCTGTATCCCTTCGGAGGTTCGGCTGGGAAGGTCAACGCCGGCGAGACCGCGGTCATCGGTTCCATAGCGTTTTTCAAGACGGAAGACAGCGCCAGGGCCTTTACGGGCATCGAAGGAGGCGGCAGCGACGTGAGCAGCGGAAAATGGCTGGAAGAAGCTTTCAAAGATCCGGGCGCTTCCTACAGAATGATGAAGCTCCTGTATAATTTCGACAACAGCTACAAGGCCACCGTGGACAAGCTCTATAACGGGTACGGATACGGCGGCATCACCACCAACGTGACCTTCAACTCCGTGTACCTTAAGAGCGCCAAAGAGTTCACGCTCCTGGATGATTCTTTCAAGTACTGCCTGGAGCAGGGCATGACCCAGCTGTGGCTCTACGACGAATACCAGTGGCCCTCGGGCAGCGCCTACGGAATGGTGGCCAAAGACGATCCCCAGTACGAGCCTTACGGCCTTGGAATGATAGAAAAGAAAGGCTCCGGCCCCAAAGTATACAAGCCGGAGGGCGGCTATTCGGTGATCAAATACGCCACGCTGACGTCAGGCGGCAAGACCGTACCGGTCAGGTTCACTGACACAGAGGTGGAGATCTCAGAAAGCGGAGACTGGACTCTTAAAGTCTGGGCCACCTACGACGCCTGGATCGAAAAAGACTCCCTCAGCCAGTGGCAGAAGGGGAGGCCATACGTCAATATCATGAACAGGGACGCCATCGCCAAGTTCATCTCTCTCACCCATGAAGCGTACAAGGCGAACCTCACTCAGACCTTCGGCAGCGTCAACGCCTTCTTCACCGACGAGCCCAGCCTTTTCGTCAGCAATATGACCAATCCCATCCACGCCGGCGGCTCCATACCCGTATACCTGGTGCCCTGGGAAGACACTCTTCCGGAAGTATTCGAGCAGATGCACGGCTACAGCGTGTACGAGCATTTCGGATCCCTTTTCGGAGGCGACTCGGAAGAAGACAGGACCGTCCGGATCAATTATTACGAGACGGTGGCGAAGATGGTGTCCGAAAACTACTTCGGGCAGATCGCCCGGTGGTGCGAGGACAACGGCACCAAAGGCTCCGGCCATCTTCTGCTGGAAGAAAAGCTGGCATATCACGTGGTGCTCTACGGAGATATTATGAAATGCCTCAACAGGACCGGTTATCCGGGCTGCGATCTGCTGCACGTAACCCCCGAGAATCTGATGGACGGCGGCACTTACATAGGCAGTTTCGTGGCAATAAAGCTGGCCTCGTCTTCTGCCCGCAACACGGATAAGGAGCACGTCCTGGTGGAGTACAATCCCGAGGCGATCGCTGATTCGGGCTTCAAGGCCGATCCCTTCGGCACGTCGTTTGCCGGAGCCGTGATCACCAGGATGTACGGCGCGGACACGTTCGTGATGCTGAACCCTCAGGAAAGCTACAATTCCGTCCAGGCCAGAAAGCTTAACGAGTGCGTAGGCAGGCTCAACGTGCTTCTGGAAGGGGGCAAAATGAATTCCGGCCTGGGAGTTTATTATCCTATTGCCGCGGCCCAGAGCCTGGTATTGGCCGATACCGTTTACGACGGAGCGGTGGCGGAGCTGTCGGACAGGTACAATATGCTTTGCCGCGGCCTGCTGAAAGCCGGGTACGACTACAACTATATCGACGACGAAGCCATATCCAACGGGAAGATCGTGGGCGGCGCGCTGGAGTGCGGCAGGACTTCCTATTCCGTGATCGTGATGGCGTACGCCTCGGCCATCGATCCGGCGGTGCTGGACAAACTGGTCGAATTTGAAAACGCAGGCGGAAGGCTCGTCTGGGTGGAAGAGTTACCCTCAGCCTCCACCGTCATAGGCAGGACCGACTACGTTAAGTCCAGGGTGTCCAAATATGAAAAAGACGTTATAAAGGTCTATCCCGAAGGCGGCGACTTTGGCAAACTCACCGAAAAACTTTCACAGATCCTCAAGTACGGCTATACCGTCTCCGGCGACGAAGCGGTGCTCACAAGTCCCTACGAGCGGGACGGGAAACAGCTCATCGTGGCGGTCAATACCTCTTCCGCCAAGAAGACGGTCAAACTGGATTTCGAAGACGGCAGGGGCTTCGACGTTTACGATCTGTATTCCGGAGAGATCCGGACCGTTTCCGGCGGAGAAGAACTGGTGCTGGAGCCTTACGGCGCATTCGTGGCGGTCAAGGAAGGGGAGAGCGGCCCGGTGGTGGAACCTACCGAAAAAGCCTCTTCTAAAAACGGCAACAACTCGTTCCCCGTGATACCCGTGATCGCGGTTGCCGCCGGAGCCCTGGCGGCAGGAGGATTCATCGCCGTAATGAACGCCGTCAATAAAAAGAGATACGGAGGGAGATTGAATGGGAAATAAAATTGTCCGGATCGTGCTTTTTATCCTTGCGCTCTCGCTGTTCGCGGGCGTTCTGGGCTGCGGAAAGCAGACGGTCCATACGGGAGACGTTGACCAGGACCTGACGGTGGAGGAGATGGACATAAAGGGAAAGATACTCTTTACCGTCGACAATTCCGCCGCCACCGAAGATATGATGGCCAGCGTCAGATCCGTTGCCGCAGAGTTCATGTCGGAATATCCCAACGTTAAAGTCACCGTGGAAGGGGCCTCCAGGGGCACCTTCGCCAACAGGATCTCCTCCGGCGACATCGGCGACGTGTTCTGGTGCGACGAGAACGACACCAACAACTACCATTACAACCACAACGCCCTGATGCCTCTGGACGCGTATCTGAAGCCTATGAACATCAACCTCGGCGACGTGTACACCGGCGCCCTGGACTGCGGCAGGTACGACGGAAGGCTTTATATGGTCCCCAGGAACATAGGCCTTTCCTGCCTGATGTACAACGTGGATATGCTGGAAGAAGCGGGCATCCGTTTCGACAATACCGTTGCCACCGAATGGGAGTCTTTCAAGACTATCTGCCGCCAGCTGACCGTGGTGGGTGACGACGGCAAAGCCAGGCAGATGGGCCTTGCCATCCGGCTCTGGTGGGACGTCATATGGCAGATGTTCTTCCGGGCCTACGGCGGTGAATGGGTGGATTCCATCAATCACAGGATCACGATCACCGACAGCACCGAAGTCATGCGGGGCATCCAGGAGATGTACGACGGCGTCAGGGAAGGATGGCTCTATCCAATGGAGCAGGGCATATCCGGCGAGATAGGCGAGTACCTTTCGGGCATCCCGGGAGGCGATTCCAACTTCGCCCACGTGGCGTTCCAGTACTGCACCTCCTTTACGTATCTTGACTCCTACGGCAAGACTTACGACAGCATGGAAGTGGCGTGGGATTTCTGCCCCTTCCCGGCTTTCGAGACCCATACCGTTTCAGCGGGAGCTACGGGATACGTGGTGTACAACCGCACGGACAATCCTGATGCCGCGGCCGCGCTGGCCCTTTTCTTCCTGACCGAAAACGGGCAGAGAGCGTACCACAGCCAGCTGGGCGGCGACGTACCGCTGCTCAAATCCCTTGCCGAGGACGATTTCTGGAAGGACAAGAGCGGGCGGTGGGCCGATAAGAATTACGACGTTTTCGTATCCTACACCGACAATACGCGCCCGGCAACGGCGGTGGTCCAGTGCCCATACGACGTGGCCGACATACTCTCCAACAGCAATATGATGACGCTCTGGAACAACGTGCTCTCAGGAAAGGTAGACCTGCAGACCGCCTTCGGCCGCATGCAGCAGCAGGCCAACGAAAAATGGCAGCAGCTGGGGGCGTAGCCCGGCTTCGGACAAGCCATACTTAAAAGTTGCTAAAAAGGGATCCGCCTCCCGTGGGCGGGTCTCTTTTTTTAATGCCCGAAACTTGACACGAAAGCGCGGTTTTAGTACAATAAAATATCACGGTTTTAGCCGTGTGTCTTTTCAAAGAAGGTGACTGTAATGCTCAATCTGAACGATATCGAAGCGGTGCCGGATCATTCTGAAATGATAGCCAGAATGTCCGCTCAGGCGAGACATGCCGACGAGATCAACAACGGCCTCTACGAACGCTACAACGTGAAACGCGGTCTCAGAAACGCCGACGGTTCCGGCGTGCTCGTAGGTCTCACCAGCATCGGCGAAGTCCGCGGTTACATTATAGTCGAAAACGAAAAGGCTCCCATCGAAGGCCGCCTGCTTTACAGGGGCATCGACATCGACCGCCTGGTGGAAGGCTGCAAGAAGGACCACCGGTTCGGGTTCGAAGAGTGCTGCTATCTGTTATTGTGCGGAAAGCTGCCTACGAAGTCGGAACTGGAGTCGTTTAAGGAGATGCTGGACGATAACAGAAGACTGCCCAACGGATTTGCCGAGGACATGATAATGAAGGCTCCTAGCCCGGATATCATGAACAAGCTTGCCCGCTGCGTGCTGGCTTCCTACTCCTATGACGACGATCCGGACGACACCGACACGGAAAACGTTATGCGCCAGTGCATCCGGCTCATCGGACAGTTCCCGACCATGACCGCATATGCCTATCAGGCGAAGTCACATTATTACGACGGCAAGAGCCTGTACATCCACAATCCCCAGAGAGGCCTTTCCACGTCGGAGAACCTGCTCCAGATGATCAGGCCCGACAGCAAATATACGCAGCTGGAAGCCGAGATACTCGACCTGTGCCTCATGATCCACGCGGAGCACGGCGGCGGTAACAACAGTACCTTCGCGGTGCACGTCGTCACTTCCACCGGCACGGACACGTACTCGTCGATCGCCGCGGCGGTAGGCTCTCTTAAAGGCCCAAAACACGGCGGCGCCAACCTCCGGGTCATGAACATGATAGAGGACATCAAGGCCCACGTGAACAATATTGACGACGACGGGGAGCTCAAGGACTACCTGGCCAAACTGCTCAGGGGAGAAGCCTACGACCGGTCCGGGCTGGTCTACGGGATAGGCCACGCAGTATATACTTTGTCCGATCCCAGAGCCAACCTGCTCAAGAACAAGGCCAGGGAGCTGGTGGAGATCTCCGGCCCCGAGTTCCAGAGGGAATTCAGGCTGCTGGAGAGGATCGAAGAGTTCACGCCGGACCTGTTCGCGGAAATAAAACACAGCGACAAGCATCTGTGCGCCAACGTGGACTTCTATTCGGGGCTGGTATATTCCATGCTCAACATTCCAAAAACGCTGTTCACGCCCATATTCGCGATCTCGAGGATATCCGGCTGGTGCGCCCACAGGATCGAAGAACTTGCCATCACGAACAGAATAATCAGGCCCGCGTACAAGAACGTGGGAAAGAAACAGCAATACGAAGATCTGTCAGAAAGAGTTTGACAGTTTTGCTCCACGGGAGGAATATAAATGGACGATAACAAAATCAAAAAGGCAGGAGAGTACAGACCCGCCGAGATCGAGAAAAAGTGGCAGGACGTCTGGGAAGAGACTAAGGCTTTCGCCGCTTCCAGAGACTATACCAAGAAAAAATTCTACGGACTGATCGAATTCCCTTACCCCTCGGGCAACGGGCTTCACGTGGGACATCCCCGCTCCAACACCGCCATGGACATCATCGCCAGGAAGCGGCGCATGGAAGGGTACAACGTGCTGTTCCCCATAGGCTGGGACGCTTTCGGACTTCCTACCGAGAATTTCGCAATAAAGAACAATATGCATCCCGCGAAAGTCACCAGGACCAACGTGGACCGGTTCAGGAAGCAGCTTAAGATGCTGGGCTTCTCATTCGACTGGGACAGGGAGGTCAATACCACGGATCCCAATTATTATCACTGGACCCAGTGGATATTCCTTCAGCTTTTCAAAAAGGGCCTGGCGTATAAGGCCGAGATGCCCATCAACTGGTGCACCTCCTGCAAGGTGGGACTTGCCAACGAAGAAGTGGTCAACGGCGTGTGCGAAAGGTGCGGAGGAGAAGTCGTCCGCCGCGTGAAATCCCAGTGGATGCTGAGAATCACCGACTACGCCCAGAAACTCCTTGACGGCCTGGACACGGTGGATTTCATCGAGAAGGTGAAGACACAGCAGCGCAACTGGATCGGCCGCAGCGAAGGCGCGGAAGTGGATTTCATGCTGCCCGCCATCAATGAAAAACTGACCGTATACACCACTCGCCCCGACACGCTTTTCGGAGCCACTTATATGGTGGTCTCTCCCGAGCACGCCGTGATCGAGCGCCTCAGGCCCTTCATCACCAACTATGACGAAGTGGAAGCCTACAAGGCCGAAGCGGCTAAAAAGAGCGATTTCGAGCGCACCGAGCTGTCCAAAGAAAAGACCGGCGTGCCGCTTAAAGGCATAATGGCGGTGAATCCCGTAAACGGCACCGAGATCCCCGTGTGGATCTCCGATTACGTGCTCAGCTCCTACGGCACCGGCGCCATCATGGCGGTACCGGCCCACGACGACAGAGACTGGGAATTCGCCAAGAAGTTCGGGCTGCCCATCATAGAAGTGGTTGCAGGCGGAAACGTCGACGAGGCCGCTTTCACGGATATACAGACGGGAACTATGGTCAATTCCGGCTTCCTCAACGGGCTCAGCGTTGCCGAGGCGAAAAAGGCCATCACCGAGTACCTGGCCAAAGAAGGCAAGGGCGTCCGCAAGGTCAATTTCAAACTCCGCGACTGGGTGTTCAGCCGCCAGAGATACTGGGGAGAACCTATTCCGCTGGTCAATTGCCCGAAATGCGGCTGGGTGCCGGTGCCGGAAGACCAGCTGCCTCTTAAATTGCCCGAAATGGAAAGCTACACCCAGACGGACAACGGCGAATCGCCTCTGGTGAACGCCGTTGACTGGGTCAATACCGTTTGCCCCTGCTGCGGCGGCAAGGCGAAGCGCGAGACGGACACCATGCCTCAGTGGGCCGGTTCCTCCTGGTACTTCATCAGGTACACCGATCCCGACTGCGACTACGCCATCGCCTCCGAAGAGGCAATGAAATACTGGCTCCCCGTGGACTGGTACAACGGCGGCATGGAGCACACCACGCTCCACCTGCTGTACTCCCGCTTCTGGCACAGGTTCCTCTACGATATCGGAGCGGTGCCCTGTCCGGAGCCCTACGTTAAGCGCACGTCTCACGGCATGATACTGGGCGAGAACGGCGAGAAGATGTCCAAATCCAGGGGCAACGTCATCAACCCCGACGACATCGTGGCCGAGATCGGCGCGGACGCCTTCAGGCTGTACGAGATGTTCATGGGCGCTTTCGACCAGGCGATCCCGTGGTCAACTCAGGGCGCCAGAGGCTGCTTCAGATTCCTCGAAAGAGTCTGGAAACTTCAGGATATGGTGACGGACGAAAAGGCGGAATCCGACGCTCTGAAGGCTGTGCTTCACGAGACCATCAAAAAAGTGTCCGACGATTACGAACGCATGAAGTTCAACACCGCCATCGCCGCCATGATGAGCCTTGTAAACGAGATCTACGCCAAGGGCACGCTTTCCCGGGGCGATATCTCCGTGCTGCTGAGGCTGCTTAACCCCGTGGCCCCTCACATCACCGAAGAGATGTGGCAGCGCCTGGAACTTTCGGATAAAATGGTCATCCGCGAGAGCTGGCCGGAATTCGACGAAAAAGCCACCGTCAAGGCCGAACTTGAACTGGCGGTGCAGATATGCGGCAAGCTCAAGGGAAGGATAACCGTTCCCGCCGCCGCTACTGCAGCCGAGACCGAAGCCATCGCCCTGGCCGATGAAAAGATAAAAGCGCTGATCGAGGGCAAGACCGTCAGGAAAGTCATCGTGGTGCCCGGAAAGATCGTCAATATAGTAGTCTGATAAGGTAACGAATCGTTTGGATATGGGAGAGTTATTTACGCAGTTCGCCAATATTTTCAACGAGCGCGGGACAATGAACACCGTGGTGTGGTTCAGCGTCCTTATGCTGTGCTGCGTTATACTTGCCCTGTCCTGGAGGAGAGAACTGGCCGCTCCGGCGATCGCCGCCGCCGTGTGCTTCTTCGTGTCATTCTCAGGCCTCAGCCTGGGGATACAGGCGCTGATATTCGCGGCGCTGACCGTGGGGATCCTTTTTGCACTTAAGAGGCGCAGAGGAACGGAATCGGAAGCACATACCGAGCCGGAGACCGGCGCGGAAGAAGAAACGGATGAAGAAACCTTGAAAGAAAGTGGATCGACAGAAAATGGATGAGAAATATATTGCCGCGTCGCTGATAGCGGCGGCGGACGAGAATATTGACGCCGAACTCGTATACGGAGCTATGGAGACGCCTCCCGACCGGAGGATGGGAGACCTGGCTTTTCCCTGCTTCAGGCTGGCCAGGACGCTCAGGAAAGCGCCCCCTGCCATTGCCGCCGGAATAATGGAGAGCATCAACAAAAACCCGCTGCCTTCCTCCATCGCAAAGGTGGAAAACGTGGGAGGATATATCAATTTCTTCCTTGACCGCAGCGCTGTTTCCAAAGCCGTGATCGACGAGATATGCGAACGGTCTGAGGGCTACGGCCGCTCGGACGAAGGCGAAGGAAAGACGGTGGTGGTGGAATTTTCGTCTCCCAACATCGCAAAGCCCTTCCACATCGGTCATCTGGTGTCTACGGCGCTGGGCCATTCCATCGCCAGGATTTACGATTTCCTCGGCTACGACACGGTCCGTGTCAATCATCTGGGAGACTGGGGCACTCAGTTCGGTAAGCTGATCACCGCGTACAAGCTCTGGGGCGACGAAGAAACGGTGAGAAAAGATCCCATCAACGAGCTCCTTAAGATATACGTGCGCTTCCATGAAGAAGCGGAAAAGGACCCGAGCCTGGAAGACGACGCCAGGGCCAATTTCAAGGCGCTGGAAGAAGGGGACGAGAAGATCACACGCCTCTGGAAGATGTTCGTAGAGGCCAGCCTGACCGAGTTCGACAGGATGTACAAACTCCTGGGAGTCAACTTCGATTCTTTCGCCGGTGAAAGCTTCTACACGGACAAGATGCCCGAGATCGTGGAAATGCTTCGTGAGAAGCAGCTGCTGGAGGAGAGCGAAGGCGCCCAGGTGGTGCGCTTCGACGACGAATCCATGCCGCCCTGCATCATATTGAAATCCGACGGCACCACCATTTACGCCACCAGGGACATCGCCGCGGCTGTGTACCGCAAGCGCACCTACGATTTCTACAAGAACGTTTACGTGGTGGGAACGCCCCAGACGCTCCATTTCAAGCAGGTCTTCGGGACGCTGAAAAAGATGGGCTTCGAATGGGCAGACGACTGCGTCCACGTGGGCTTCGGGTACGTGAGGTTCCCGGACAAGGCCATGTCTACCAGGAAGGGCGACGTGGTGCTGCTGGAAGACGTATTGACGGAGGCCGTGGCAAAGACCCGGGAGATCATCGAGAACAGCGCCACCAGCAAGGATCTGGAGAACGTTGACGCGGTTTCCGAAACGGTGGGCGTCGGCGCGGTGCTTTACACCTTCCTCAAGAACAGCAGGGAGAGGGACATCATATTCACCTGGAAGGACATACTGGATTTCGAAGGGGAGTCCGGCCCGTACGTACAGTACGCCTACGCCAGGGGCAGGAGCGTGCTGGCCAGGGCGGAAGAGCAGGGGATAGACTACGCTTCCGGAGACCCCGCGCTGCTTACGGGAGACGAGGAATACGCGCTGGTCAGGATGCTCTCGAAATACAAAGATACGGTAAGAGAGGCGGCGGCCAAGTTCGAACCCAGCGTGGTCACAAGGTACGTCACGGATCTGGCCCAGCAGTTCAATAAATTCTACAACACCTGCAGCGTAATGAAGGCGGAAGACGAGATCCGCAGGGCAAGGCTCAAACTGACGGGCTGCGCCGCGGAAGTGATAAAGTCCGCGTTGTACCTCATCGGCGTCAACGTAGTCGAAAAAATGTGATCTGACATGGACAAGGGGAAGCTCCGGTCGCTTGGGACTAAACTGAAAGGCATATTCTGCGACAGGCCCGGAGAGCCCGTCAACACCTCCTATGTAGGCGCGCTGGACGGCATCCGGGTGCTGGCTATATTTACCGTTGCCCATTTCCATATCTGGCAGCAGTCCTGGCTCACCATAAACATCCCCACTCCGGCGCTGGCCAAATGGGGCATCTCCAACATATCTCTGGAGTGGATCCAGCGCTACGGCTCCTTCTTCGTGGACATGATGATCCTGCTTACCGGCTTCTGCCTTTTCCTGCCTTACGCCAGATATATGATCGAAGGCGGAGAGAAGCGGCCCGGCCTGCCGGACAGGTACGAGGTCCGGAATTTCTACATCAAAAGGATCGCCAGGATAGTGCCCTCGTACTATTTCTGCACGCTTATATACCTGATATTCATCATATTGCCCGAGAAGAAGTACGGATCCGCGGGCGCGTTCTTCGCGGACGAGTCAATGATGCACCAGCTGTTCGCCAACCTCACGTTTACCCAGAACCTGAGCGCCGAGACCTATATCAGCACGCCGTTCAACGGGGCGCTCTGGACCGTGTGCGTGGAGATGCAGTTCTACCTGATATTCCCGTTCATTGCCTGGTGCTTCCGTAAAAAGCCGATATTGACATATCTGGCCACCGTGGGGATATCTTATTTTTACGTGCAGACGAGAGTGGTGCCCCTGGACGAGGGAGGCCTCAGATGGCACCTCAACCAGATGCCTGCGCTGCTCTGCGTTTTCGCCAACGGGATGCTGGCGGCGCTGCTGTTCGTGTCCATAGCCAAGCATTTCCGACGGGGCAAATATTCCGGGCTGTTCTTCACCGTATTGACGGTGGCCGCCTTCTGGGCCGTCAGGTTCATACTGCGCAAGGGCCCCGGGGCAATGAACAACCTAAGATGGCAGCTCCAGATGCGCTTCCTGCTGTCGATCTTCTACCTGATAATATGCGTTTCCGTCCCGTTCACGGTCAAATGGTTCCGCAAATTCTTCGACAATAAAGTGATGCACTTCCTTGCCGGCATATCGTACAACCTGTACATCTGGCATCAGATGATCGCGGTGCAGCTGAAGCTCAACAAGATCCCGTACTGGGAAGGTGAAGAGCTGCCCAACATCGCCGGCAACAAGGATTGGATGCACAGCTACACGCTCATAGTTATTCTGGCCGTTTTAGCGGCGGCCGCGGCAGCAACGTATCTTATAGAGAAGCCATGCGCCAGGCTCATAGGAAAGCTTACGCGCATCCGCAGAAAGGAATATTGAAAGTCCTTTAAGAGGTCCTGCCGTGGATCGAAAATTGAGCCCCGCGCAGTTGTCCGCCGTAATGCACGGCGAAGGTCCGGCACTGGTACTGGCCGGTCCGGGTAGCGGGAAGACCACCGTCATCACCAAAAGAGCAGTAAGATTGTCCGGGAAGATGCGTTCTCCCGGCAGGCTTTTGTGCGTCACTTTCACCACCGCGGCCGCTGAGGAGATGCGGACTCGCTATCTGCGTCTGATCAAAGAGGAGAGACCCGCGGAGGACGAGGCCGGGGACAATGAAACTGAGACGCCGGTCTTTTCCACCGTACACGCATATTGCAACTCCGTATTGACCGAATACGAGCGGCGGACGGGGAAAAGATTCATACGCATCGAAGGGGAAGATTCGCCTAAAAACGCAATATTGTCCGGAATATATAAAAAATATAACGGTCAGGAGCCGGACGACGCCATGCTCCAGAGGATAAAAGGATATATGCGGTTCGAACGGGAGCATGGGAAAACGCGGCAGCCCTCGGGCAGGAACCAGATCAGGCGCTTTGACGATATCGTAAAAGAGTATGCCAGGCAGAAGGAGGCTTACGGCTACGTAGATTTCGACGATATGATCAGGCTTTGCGGCAGGATAATGCGGGAGGACAGAGATATCTCGAAACTCGTCCGGTCAAGGTTCGACTACATACAGGTGGACGAGGCGCAGGACCTGTCCCGGATACAGTTCGACGTGATCCGCCTTATAAGTCCCGGGGACAATATATTCGTGGTGGCTGACGACGACCAGAGCATCTACGGGTTCAGAGGCGCGGAGCCGGACTGCCTGTTCGAGTTTCTGAAGGAACATCCGGACGCGGCCCGGTACGAGCTGACCCGGAATTTTAGATCGACGCCGGAGATCGTTGCTGCCTCGGCCGCCCTTATATCCCGGAACGGGAAGCGGTTCGAAAAGCATCTGTTCACCGCGTCCGTGAGCCGCCCTGACAGCTTCGAAATCAGATATTTCACAGACGCCGCGGCGCAGGCGGAATTCTTCCGGGAGACCGCATTGAAAGCAATGGAGGCGGGAAAGACGGTTGCCGCGCTGTACAGGAACGGGATATCCTCATTGCCGGGTCGGTTCGCGCTGTCCTCGGAAGGGATCAGGTTTGCTACTTTCGGCAACTGCCCGGGAACCTGGAACGTGCCCACCGTGTCCCGCTGCCTGGAAGCCGTAAGAAAAGCCGAAAGGGAGGCGGGACTGGTGATCCCGGCTCCGGCACAGACTTTCAGGAAACTTTTAAGGTCCGGGTTCGCGGAGGAAGAGGAAGAAAAGATCCGCAGGACAGGTCGCGACAGGAAGACCGTATCCGTTGCGCTGGACTTTTTGAAGCTGCTGACGGCGAAGGCGGAGTCATACGCTGAGATGCTGAAGCTCCTCGACAGAATGGACGGAGCGGGAATCTCATTTCTAAACGGTCCGGAGCCTTCGGCGCCCCTGCCTCCCGGCACGCCGGTATTTTCTACGATCCACTCCTCGAAAGGGCTGGAGTACGACGTGGTGACCGTACTCGACGTGCTGGAAGGGGAGCTGCCCGGTTCGGAAGCGGCGGGAGCTGCGGTGGAAGAAGAGCGGCGGCTTTTATACGTGGCAATGACCAGGGCCAGAAAGCGGCTGGTGCTTTGCTGCCCTTACAAGAGGGGCATCAGAGGAGAAGAAGAGAGCCGCTTCCTGAGGGAGACGGCGGCCGGCGTCGAGGGAGAACCCGGGTCCGGGGAGAGGGAGACGGCAATTGACAAAACGGAGCCGGAAAAGGTATAATCCACCCGTCTGAATCTAACAGAAATCTATTGACCAACGGAGGCTGAAACATATGAAATACACGTCGTCACAGATAGCCAAACTGCTACGCAAACTCGCGGAAGAGAAAGAGACCCTGACCGGGATCGAGAACCACGGGAGCACCTTTATAGTCGCTTCGGGAGAGGACGAAGACAGCATCAGGCCCGAGTACGATTACGCCGAGACTCAGAAGAAGATATCCGAGATCGACGCCAGGACCGTCAGGATCAAGCACGCCCTCAACCTGTTCAATTCCACCAGCAAACTCCCGGGATACGATATCACCGTGGATCAGGCGCTCATTATGATCCCTCAGCTCACCGCACGCAAAAACAGGCTGGACCAGCTCAGGTCCAATCTCCCCAAGACGAGAGAGATGAACATGCGCTCCGGCTCCATCATCGACTACAGGGTGGCCAATTACGATCCTAAACAGGCCCAGGCCGATTACGAGAAGGCCAGCGACGAACTGGCAAAACTTCAGACGGCTCTCGACCTGTTCAACACCACCGTCACATTCGAACTGGACGAGTGACGGACCGTTATCAATGGCGCCGCCCCTGTAAAAGGGGGCGGCTTCCGTCGGCGCCGGGCTTTTTCTCTTTTTTTGTTTGAGAGTTAAAGATCGAGGTTCGAGTTGTCCTTTATTCTTTTCCGTTATCCGTTATGAGTTCAGCGTTTACGGTTTCGGCGATCAGGACATATATCTTACGCTCGGCTGTCGTAAAAACTTTTTTTTCCGGAGCGGAAGTACGGTTATATGCTTCGGAACTTGTTCGTCCGAAAGGGCCGGGCGCACGGCGCGCAGGATGCGTCTGCGGATAACGGGTATGGGCGGACGGAAATACAGGAGGAACGTCATACTATGAAAGACGGCAGAAAATTTAACGTGGGCGAAGTCACACACGGCTTTCGCGTGACCAGAGTAAGAGACAGCAGGGAAGTGGGAGGCGCCTTCGTGGAATTCCGCCACGAGCGTACCGGCGCGGAACTGGCCTTTTGCGACAACAACGAGATCAACAAACTGTTTTGCATATCTTTTAAGACGCTGCCTGAAGACAATACGGGCGTGTTCCACATACTGGAACATTCGGTGCTCTGCGGCTCCGGCAAATACCCGGTTAAAGAACCCTTCGTGGAACTTATGAAGAGTTCCATGAACACGTTCCTCAACGCCATCACGTTCCAGGACAAGACCATGTATCCCGTTTCCAGCAGGAACGACAAGGATTTCCTGAACCTGACCGGCGTGTATCTTGACGCGGTGTTCGATCCGGCCATCCTGCACGACCCCAACATATTCTACCAGGAAGGGCGCCATATAGAGCAGGACGAGGAGGGCAATCTTTCCTACAAAGGCGTGGTGTTCAACGAGATGAAGGGAGCGCTTTCGGACGTCGACGATCTCACTTCGGAGACTATATTGACGATGCTGTTCCCCGGAACTCCCTACGGCGTCAATTCCGGCGGAGATCCTGCCTGCATCCCGGACCTCACTTACGAGAAGTTCATCGAGACGTACAAAAAATACTACCACCCGGCAAATTCTATGATATATATCGACGGAGACGTGCCCTTCGACGAGACGATGGAGCTCATCGACGGATACCTTGCCGGATTCGGGCCGGGAGAAAAGATCGCGGATCCGGAACTGTCATTGCCTGTCAGTATAAAGAAGACCATACGGTACGACCTGTCCGAGTCCGAGCCTGAAGAGAACAAGACCATCTATATGACGGGGCGCATTCTGGGCACCTGGAAGGACAAGGTAAAGATGATGGCTGCAGACGTGCTGGCCGACGTTTTGCTGGGCAGCAACTTCGCGCCTCTTAAGAGCGCCGTGCTGGCTTCCGGACTGGCCCAGGACGTGGAAATGTACGTGGACAACATCGTGCTCCAGCCCTACGCCTGCGTACGGTTCAGGAACGTTTCGGACGGCAAGGCCGAAGAACTGAAAAAGCTGGTCATCGATACGGCAATGAAGATCGTCGAAGAGGGTATCGACAAGGAGCAGCTGAAAGCGTCCATCACCCGCTACGAATTCCACGTAAGAGAGCAGGACGAGCCAAGGGCGCTGAGGCGCCTTATCGGAGGCCTCACTTCCTGGCTCCACGACGGAGACCCGCTGACTTATATGACTTTCGACGCGGATTTCGCCGCCCTCAGGGAAATGGTGGAGAACGGCGTATACGAGGCGCTGACTAAAGAGATATTCTGCTCGGAAGAAGGGCTTGCGGAGCTGCTGGCGCTGCCGGATCACAAAGAAGGGGAGAGGCTCAGAAAAGAGGAAGAAGCGAGGCTGAAAGCCGTTTTCGCAGGCTGGACCCAGGAGGAGCGGAACGCCAACGCCGCGCTGAACGAATCGCTCCGGAAGTGGCAGCAGACGCCGGATACGCCGGAAGCAATTGCCACCATACCCGTGCTGGACCTTTCGGAAGTGGATCCGGAGCCTGTGCTGCTGCCTACGGAAGAGAGCTTCGTTGACGGCGCCAGAGTGCTGTACCACAACATCAAGACGAACGGCATCGTGTACGTGAATCTGTATTTTAAATTGACGGATATGGCTCTCGAAGAACTTACGGTGCTCTCCCGCGCCGGATGCTTCTACAGCGTGCTGCCCACGGAAAAATACGACGCACTTGCCCTGGCCTGCGAAATGAAAAAGAAGCTGGGAATGTTCGCCATGAGCGTGGAGGGCAAACAGCTGCCGGGAAGCGAAGACAGGACGCTGCCCGTATTGACCGTATCCTTCAGCGCCCTCAAGGACAATTTCACCGAGGCGGTGGAGCTGGTCTCCGAGATACTTTTAAAGACCTCTTTCGAGGACGCGGACAGGATCAAAGAGATCGCGCTTCAGAACGATGACAACGTGAAACAGTTCCCCGTATATTCCGGACACAGCCTGGGCATTACGGAGTGTCTATCGGGATTCTCATCCTGCGGCGCCGTCGGCGAGGCCAAAGGCGGCTGGACTATGATACAGTACTCTCACTATCTGGCCAAAGAGTTCGACAAGGCGCTTGGCGAGCTCAGAGAGGTGATCGGAAAGGTCAAGGAAAGAATGACCGCGGACCGTTTGATCATCGGCGTCACCGCTCCCGAAAAACCTGACGTTTCCGCCATCACGAACGCGTTCCCGGGCAGGTCCGCAGAAGGGCTTCCGGAGTACGCCGTCTATTCATCGGCAATGGAAAAGAAGCTCGGCTTCCCGATCCCGGCTCAGATCGGATTCGCCGTAAGGGCAATGAATTTCCGCAGCCTGGGCGCGGCCTACAAAGGCAGTTACAACGTGGCGGCCAAGATCGCCTCTCTGGACTACCTGTGGAACGCCATACGCGTGCAGGGCGGCGCCTACGGAGCAGGCATCAACGTCAACGCTTCAGGCGTACTGTTCACTTACTCCTACCGCGATCCTTCTCCCGCGGCATCTCTTGAAAAATATGCAAGGGTATCTTCATATCTGAGAGACGCGGTCGGATCGGGCATCGTTCTGGACAAATATATCATATCCACCGTTTCTGATTCCGAGCCGCTGCTTTCTCCCAGATCGCTGGGCTTCGGCGCCGACAACAACGTGATCGCGGGAATTACCGACGAGGACGTGCGGAGGATCAGAAAAGAGATGCTCGCGGCGGATAAAGAAGACGTATTGAGTTTCTGCGACGTTGTCGACCGGCTCATCGAAGAGGGCGCGGTCTGCGTGGTGGCGTACAGGGACGCTCTGGAAGAGTGCGGCGGATTGACCGTGAAAGATCTGTGACGGAGTACCGGGCGGCATTGACATTGCAAAGAAGAGGCGTAAAGGTCCATATGGCAGGGAAGACTTATAAGAGAACTGAAATACAGGCATTCGGGAAGATCAATTTCTCGCTGAACGTGACGGGTATCGACTCCCGAAAATATCATTTGCTGGAATCGGTGATGCAGACCGTTCCGGTGTGCGATACGGTAACGGTGACGTCGACGCTTAAAGGCGGCGTGCCTCCCAAAAACGTGACGCTTCCGTACAAGCTGCCTCTCGCGGTCACCAGCGATATGCGAGACCTGCCCTGCGACAGCCGCAACACCGCGTACAGGGCCGCCGAAAAGATGATCAGGCTCTACCCCCGCATACTCGGCGCCCACGAAGATATCGTGGTCAACATCAGAAAGAAGATCCCTGTTGGCGGCGGCCTTGGCGGCAGCTCCGCGGACTGCGCGGCGGTCATAAAGGCCTTCGATACCCATTTCGGGCTGGGCCTCACGGACAACGAAATGATCGATATCGGAGCCTCCCTCGGTTCGGACGTGCCTTTTATGATCAAAGGCGGAACGGCCCTGGTCACCGGCACCGGCGAAGTAGTGACGCAGCTGGAGCCTCCCAAAGGCATTTACGTGCTGGTGTGCAATCCCGGCTACGGCATGGACACCTGGGAAGTTTACAGGAAATACGACAATATCGCCATAGACGACGGGTCGCGCCCCGATACGGAAGCGATCGTCAACGCCCTTCGGGCAGGTGACAGGGACGGTTTCATTCACGGCCTCAAAAACGTGCTGGAAGCTCCTGCGTTCGTCATCAGGAAAGAACTGGAAACGTTTAAGGCCCGGCTTGAAAAGACCGGGGCGCAGAAGGTGCTGATGTCCGGCAGCGGTTCGTCCTTCTTCTGTATTTTTACGAAAGAAAGCGAATTGAGAAAAGCGATGGCGGAACTGAGCACGGAGAGCGTGGAGTATTTTTACTTTAAGATGTGAGCGAGAGATTCGATTTTCTCGCGGCTAAATTCGTCCTGGCGGACGAGCTAAATTGAAAACCGCAGGCTTTCTGAGAAAACGGAGCCTGCGGTTTTCAGCTAAATTCGTGCTGGCGCACGAGCGAAATTGCTCGCGTTGCGAGCAGCTAAATTCGACTTCGTCGACCGGAGGATAAATACCTTTCACTGAAAGCAGCATGTTTTCATTTTAGCCGAAGCCGCAGGCTTCGATTTAGCTGAGGCCGCCGGGCCTCAATCTAGCTGTGAGCGTCAGCGAACAATTTAGCTGCCGCAACGCGGCAATATCACTCGCCGCCAGGCGAATATCACTCCGCAAAGCGGAATTTAGCTGCGAACGATAGTGAGCAATTTAGCCGAAGCCGCAGGCTTCGATTTAGC